>ERZ842401.470-NODE-470-length-58979-cov-9.353693_pt1 | contig 58979 bp, 56 predicted proteins | sample MGYA00521270_ERZ842401 | MGnify/ENA primary metagenome ERZ842401 (study PRJEB31892, sample SAMEA3878208) | bioreactor metagenome | biome: Moose rumen | place: Sweden | collected 2011-10 | study: EMG produced TPA metagenomics assembly of the PRJEB12797 data set...
AAATTATGCAGGCTCCTTTAGTTATTGCGAAGGGAGGAGATTATCTTGCGAAGAGGATTAGGGAGATTGCCGAGAATAATTTAATCCCAGTAATCGAGAATAAGCCGCTTGCTTGGGCATTGTATCAAAATGTCGAGATTGGCGAGGAAATTCCGGAAGATTTGTACAGAGGAGTTGCGGAAGTCCTCGCGCTGGTTTATAAGCTCAAAGCCTCGTAAAATTATTTGCGTCCGTACATGTCGATATTGCGCCGCTCATCATGATAGAGCAAAATATAATTTTTCTCGAGCACTTCATTAATCTCGGCTGTCCGTCCAGTTTCAGGATAAACGTTCGGTGTTGTGATGATTATATCGTTTACGCCGCTGATTATTGATTCTGCTTGAGCATCTACAGGATCCGGAAAGTTTTCGTATCGATTGGACGGTATATAAAAATATTTCTGGCTCGGAATTACACCTAAACGGTTATAAAGTTCTGCACCGGCGCCAGTGCATAAAACTTTCTCATCAGGTGAATAATATTTCTCATTGTGAAGCACGTATTCATTGAAATGGACAACCCTTCTGCCGAGTATTTCCCTGATGTAATCCGGATATCGTGTGCCGCAAGCTATTGACATCGCAAAAATCATTACTATCGCATGTTTCATTTGAAAACGTCTGTACATAAGTGATGCCAATTGGAGAGCAGCAGGCATTATCATCGGAACAACATATAAATAATAATGTCCGTAATGCCTTCCGGAAACAGAGATGCATAAAACGCTCAGGGTTAAAAGCGTAAAATAAGCTGTTCTATTTTTATTTTTCCGTATAATAAATGACGAGATGACAATAGCGGATATGATTATTACCTGTTTAAGATTAAAGATTGTATCAAAAATTCGTATAAATAAATTTTGCCCTTGCTTGGTATATATCAAGTTATACGTGAACATACCGAAGATTGCATCACTCACTGAATTCGTCACGATGACATAGATAATCACAGGTGCAGAACCGGCCAATAATCCCAGAAGTCCAGCTACTAAATTCTGTCTGAAGCCAGCAAAATTTTTCTCCTTTAGCAAGTCATAGCCGATAAGTATCGCAATTCCTCCCCACATCATAATCAAATTTGCACGAAGAAAAAAGGCTATTCCTGCATTTACACCGTGAATAAACATGTAAGAGGCTTTATGTTCGGCTTTTTCCCCGTTCAGATATTTCAACAGAATATATATTGATGCAAATTGAAATGTCAAAGCAAATTCTTCCGCAAAGTTCCCTCCTCCGAAAGTCAAGCGGGCAGAAGCAAACAACATGATTATCTGCATTCCTAGCCACGAAACTTTTTCATCAGCGTAAAGTAAGAATGAAGCGTATATAAATTTTGCTGACAGGAACATAAATGCTATTTCGACGATAAATAATCCAATTTGAGAGTTTCCGCCTATCAATACAGCAAGATAATTCACGAAATATAAATATAATCCCTTATGGTCAAATAATTCTTTATACATAATTTTCCCTGCAGCCATTCCGCGCCCCATAGCGATAAAAACCGACGAGTCATTAAACATTATATTGAGCAGAGGTGAGGATGACGCGCAAAAGTACATTAAGACGGAAGTGTAAAGCAAAATAAAAAAATTAGTCCTGAGTTTCATTTTTAAGTTCCTTCTTAAGTGTACAAAAGTCATTTACGGCCTTAATCCCAATCTTGAAGATTTTTTGAATATTGATTGAGTTTTTACCGCCTTGTCTTGGTCTGAAAGTTATTGACTTGAACGTTATGTTTTCGTTGAAGTAAGCAAAATATGTTGTGAGCATTACATTCGGGATGTTGAAATTTTTCGGGAGCCTGTAAAGATATTTCCTGAGTAAATCAGCCTTCATCAATCTGAACGGGCAATTAGCATCAGGAATTTTCACTCCGAAGATTAACCATAAAATTTTTCTCAGCACGAACTCGATAAATTTTCTTGAAGCTCCATCTTGACGATCTGGACGTTTTCCTAAAATTGCTTCATATTCATCGCGTAAGTTCCAAAATGAAGGGAATTCCTCCGGCAAAGTTTGACCGTCTGAATCCGTCTGAAAAATATAATCCGCCCCGTGTTTCAGCGCGTAATCATATCCGTATATTAGCGTGGGGCCGTGTCCTGAGTTAGGCTTAGTGAGAGGGATAATGTGAGAATTTTTTTCTGCGCAGTCTTGAAGTATTTTGAACGTGTCATCCTTGCTGCCATCATCGATTACAAGAAGATTATGCCCCCCCCCCCGTAAGTAATTTCAAGTATTTTTGACCATGCATTAATTACAGCTTGAATATTCTCAGCTTCATTATATGCTGGTATCACAACGAATAAACTCATTTTTGCCTCCTTACAAGAAAAAGCTCCCCATGTTTCAGAGGAGCCGTTAAATTCCGATTGATTACGCCATCACGCTTAAATCGCCGACCTCACGGAAGAGTTTATTGCATTCCGTTAACAACGCTAAACGATTTGCACGGACTTTTTCGTCCTTATCCATGACCATAACGTCATCGAAGAATTTTGCGACAACTGGCGACAACTCAGCAAGCATTTTCGTTAAGCCTTCCCAGTCGTAAACTTCAAGAGCTTTCTTCACCGGAGCTTCAAGCCTCGTAACTTCATTATACAAATTTTTCTCGGCTTCAACGGTCATTAATGCCTCGTCAGGTTTTACGTCAGCTTCTTTAGGGGCGTTCTTAAGCAAAATATTTTTCACTCTCACAGCCGAACTCACAAGGGCATTGAACCATTCGGAGCCTCTGACTTTATCGAGCGTCTCAATCAGTTTTAACGCCTGATAAGGAACATTGCCGACAACAGAAATTCCCAGCATAGCGAGTTCGTGCTCAAAGCCGCGTTCCTTAAGCTGAACATGTAATCTCTGCTTCATGAACTCAAGAATTTTTTCACGCGTCGCCTCGTCAACTTCATTAATCTCGCATGCTTTATTCACTGTGTCGTAAACGTCGAAATTATATTTCTTCGCAAAAAGTATTTCGTTAATGCACCGTGCCGCACGTCTCAGAGCATAAGGATCCTGCGAACCCGTCGGCTCAAGTCCAACTTTATGGCATGCCGTAATAATATGAACTCGTTCGGCCAATCCCAAAATTGCGCCAACGTCGTCAGTCGGAGTTTTTCCGCCGGCAGATTGAGGCAAATACTGTTCATAAATGGCTAAAGCAACTCGCTTATCCTCGCCGGAACATTTTGCATATTCACGTCCCATTACGCCTTGCAAGTCGGGGAACTCGAAGACCATTGACGTAACTAAATCAGCCTTCGACAAATAAGCCGCTCGGTCAACAAGTGAATCAATCTCATCAAATCCATTTTCATCACAGAGCCAGAGAGCCAATTTCTTTGTGAGCATAACTTTATCGTAAATGCTGCCTAATTTCTCCTGATAAGTTACACTCTTGAGCCTCTCAACGTACGAAGCTAACGGGATTTTCCTGTCCTCGTCCCAGAAAAACGCAGCATCTTCAAGCCTAGCTCGCAAAACTCTCTCGTTGCCCTCACGAATTATGCTCATGTCAGCCACACTGTTATTGCTCACACCGACAAAATAATTCGCAAGTTTTCCGCCCTTGTCGCGATTTCTGACGGCTAAATATTTCTGGTTCTTCTTCATTGAGGTCGTCAAAACTTCTTCAGGTATCTCAAGATATTTCTTGTCGAATGAGCCAGCAAAAGGTACAGGATATTCAACGAGATACAAATTTTCCTCAAGAATTTTCGCGTCCATCTCAACTTCAAGGCTTCCTTCAAGCGCGTTCTGAATGTTGGCTATCGAAGTCCTCATCTTCTGCAAACGTTTTTCCTGGTCAAGAATTACGTTGTTGTCATAGAGTTCATCAAGAAATACTGACGCGTTCGCAATCTCTATCGTCTTATGTCCCATAAATCTATGTCCCGTCGTAACTCGTCCCGATGAAACTTTGCCGTAAGTGAACGGAATAACTTTATCGTCAGCAAGCGCAACAATCCAGCGAATTGGCCGGGCAAATCTCACTCCGGAATTGTCCCAGTACATACTTTTCGGGAAATTCAAACTTGCGATTAATCCCGTCATAATTTCAGGCAAAACTTCAAGCGCAGGTTTACTCTCTTGTTTGACCTCAGCCGCCGCATATTTCACGCCGTTAACCTCAATTTCCGTTAAGTCCTTAACTTCCATTCCCTTACTTTTAGCGAAGCCGATTGCTGCCCTCGTAGGTTCTCCGTTCTCGTCATAAGCTGTCGAAATCGGGGGGCCTTTGAACATTTCGGCCTGTTCGGTTTGACTGTCTTTTACTCCCGTAACAAGCAATACAAGCCTTCGAGGTGTCGCATAAGTCTTAGCGTCGCGAAATTCCAGACGATTTGAGGCAAATGAAGTTTCAGCGTTCTTCTTCAGAGCTTCGAGAGCATCAGGAATAAATCTCGATGGTATTTCCTCTGTTCCTATTTCAAGTAAAACGTTCTTAATCGGCATTAAATTTATTCCTCCTCAAAAAATGCTCCCGGCTCGTTCACAAATTTATTCATCAACGGGAAGCCCATATCTTCGCGCTGTTTACGATAAGCCTCTGCACATCTGCAAGCTAATGCTCTAACTCGGGAAATATAGCCGGTTCGTTCTGTTACGCTTATAGCATTTCTGGCATCGAGCAAATTAAACGTGTGAGAACTCTTCAGGACGTAATCATATGCAGGCAAAACAAATCCCTTGTCTAAAATTTTTCCGGCTTCAGTTTCGTACATGTTGAATAACTTGAACAGCATATCAGTGTCAGCAATCTCAAAATTGTAATGGGAATGCTCAATTTCTCCCTGCAAGTGAACATCGCCGTACGTAACTTTTCCTGCCCATTCAAGATCGTAAACGTTATCGACTTTCTGAACGTACATTGCTATTCTCTCAAGTCCGTACGTAATCTCAGCCGGAACGTTCTCCATGTCTAAGCCGCCTAACTGCTGAAAATATGTGAACTGCGTAATCTCCATTCCGTCAAGCCAAACTTCCCAGCCTAAACCCCAAGCTCCTGTTGAAGGATTTTCCCAGTCGTCCTCAACAAATCTTATGTCGTGTTCACTCGGATCAATTCCCAAGCTCGCGAGGCTCTCGATATAAAGCTCCTGAATATTCGCCGGTGCAGGCTTTATGATAACTTGATATTGATAATAATGCTGAAGTCTATTAGGATTTTTCCCGTAACGTCCATCAGAAGGTCGTCTTGAAGGCTCAACATATGCAACTCTATACGGCTCAGGTCCAAGAACTCGAAGAGCTGTTGCAGGGTTCATTGTTCCGGCTCCAACTTCGATATCATACGGCTGTTGAATTACGCAGTCTTGACGGCTCCAGAAATTTTGAAGCCTGAAATATACTTCCTGAAAGTTCAAGATTGATATTACTCCTTTCGTTATTTGCTCGCTAATTGAGTTTTACCCGCAAGATACGGAACCGGATTAACTTTTACGTTGTTCACGCGGACTTCAAAGTGTAAATGATTTCCCGTTGAGCGTCCTGTTGAGCCGACATAACCGACAACTTGACCTTGCATAATTCTTTGTCCGGGAACTACAGCAACTTTCGAGCAATGCGCGTAAAACGTCTGAACGCCGTTACCGTGATCCAGCAATACAAAGTTTCCGTAACCTCTGAAGCCGATTGTTGAGTTATTGCCGGTTCTTGCGACGACACCATTTTTCGCGGCTTTAATCGGCGTTCCTCCGGGCATGCAAATATCAATTCCCTCATGTCTGCGTTTTCCTCTTGGTCCGAAATATGATGAAACTTTTCCGTCGATAGGCCATAACATTTTGCCGTTAAGATCCGGAATAAACGTACTCTTATTGAGATTATTATTGCGCGGTCTAAGCGGTATCATGTTGTAATAAGGCACATAACCCGGAACATTTCCGAGCGTGTTATTCAAGTCAGAAACTGAGGGCTTTTTAGGCGCGGCACTCTGAGGAAGTCTGACAACCTCAACTTTATTGCCGGTAATCACAAGTCTCATAGGCCCATTCACAGCGTCTCCGTTCGGTGAAAGAATTATTACGGGGTCCATAAGTCCGGGAATTGTATTATTCTTGGCTTCGTCCTTCTTCTGAGCGTTGGCTAAAATTTTGTCGGGCTTCTGGTTCTTCTTAGTCTCTGAAGCTATAGCTTTTGCCGGAGTATTCTGAGTTTTTGCGGCCGTCTTAGTATTGATAATTTTGTCGGGAGCTTTAGTTGTAGTCTTTGCTGGTTCAATTTTCGCCGGAGCTTCTGTTTGTGACTTCTGAGCTGTAATTATTTTTGAAGGCATAACTTTTGCAGAGCTGATTTTACCTCTGTCCTGCCAGACGAAAAGCATATCAGCCTTCTTAGTCGGAAGATATACGAATTGTCCCGTCTTAATATCTTTAGATTCCATTCTGTTAGCCCATAAGACATCATCGACGGTCATATCGTGAAGCAGGCAGTATTGTTTAAGTTCTGCGATAGAAGCGTTGAGGTTTTCGCCGAAATTAAGAATTTTCCAATTTTCTGCAGCATAAGCCCCCGAAGCTAAAGTGAATAAAATGATTGCACCTGTGAGAAATTTTTTCATGATTAAACATTACCCCTTTCTGAAATTTTATACTCTTTCTGTTACTATTCTGAAGCCGGCTTTCCCGAGTTCCTGCCTAATGTCGTCAATCTGTCCTGCGTCTCGAGTTTCAAGCGCAAGTTTCAGGAAGCAGGAATTTATAGCCATATTCGTATCGCCGTGATCGTAATAAACAGACACGACATTCGCACCGCATCCCGCAATAATCTCGCTGACCTGTTGTAATTGGCCGGGTTTGTCGACAAGCTCAATCGTGAGATTTACGTTTCTTCCGGTCATCATTAAGCCGCGAGTTATGACACGGGATAAAATATTAACGTCGATATTTCCGCCGGAGACTACACAGACGGTTTTTTTGCCCTCAATCGGAAGTTTATGGAACATTGCCGCCGCAACCGGAACAGCTCCAGCACCTTCAGCGATTAATTTCTGTTTCTCGATTAAAGCTAAAATTGCCGCCGCAATCTCATCTTCAGAGACACACACGATATCATCAACGTAACGCGAAATAATCTCATAAGTTGTCTCGCCAGGATTTTTTACAGCGATACCGTCAGCAAATGTTGAGACTGCTTCAAGGCTCTCACGTTTTCCGTTATGAAATGAATTATACATTGATGGAGCTCCTGCCGCCTGAACTCCGTAGATTTTCACGTCAGGTTTCAAGCTCTTCACGGCAAAAGCAACTCCCGAGATTAATCCGCCTCCGCCAATCGGAACGATAACAGCTTCAACGTCTTCCAACTGGTCAAGAATTTCAAGCCCGATTGTCGCCTGTCCAGCAATCACGTAATCGTCATCATAAGGATGAATGAAAGTTGCTCCGGTTTCCTCGACTAATTGCACGGCCCTATCATGAGCGTCATCATAAGCACCTTTGACGAGTTCAATATTTGCGCCGAGTCTACGTGTGCTTTCAACTTTCATTACAGGAGCACTGTCAGGCATACAGATTGTTGATGTAATTCCCTTGCGAGTGGCCGACATTGCTACACCTTGCGCGTGATTTCCCGCTGAACATGCAACGATGCCTTTAGCTTTTTCCTCGTCAGATAACTGGGAAATTTTGTAATAGGCTCCTCTGAGCTTGAAACTCCCGGTAACCTGTAAATTTTCAGTCTTTAAATATAAACTATGAGATTCACTGAGTAAGGGCGCGGCGATTAAATCAGTCTTACGTGCGCATTCTCTCAGGATATAAGCAGCATGATAAACTTTATCGAGTGTCAGCATTTCATTCCCTCTGTGTTCAATTTTAATCACACTCCGCTAAAAATATGTGATAGTATACCGCAAAATCGCCTAATTTTAGAATGGAAAGTGTTAAAATTTTTTGTATAAAATTTCTCAGGGGGTAAAAATTATTCATGAAAGTTTTATTAATCAATGGCAGTCCGAACGAGAAAGGCTGTACGTTCACGGCATTAAGTGAAGTTGCAGGAAGTCTTAATGCTGAGGGAATTGACACAGAAATTTTCTGGATTGGCAAGAAAGCTATTCAGGGATGTATTGCGTGCCACAAATGCTTTGAACTCGGTCATTGCGTCTTTAACGATGGAGTACGCGAGATTTCTTCAAGACTTGACGAGTTCGACGGAATTATTATCGGCTCTCCTGTTTATTACGCCGGACCTAACGGAAGTTTATGCGCATTTCTCGATCGTTTATTCTTCTCGGCTGGCAATAAATTACAGGGGAAATTATCAGCGTGTGTTGTGTCTTGCAGAAGGGGCGGAGCTTCGGCGGCTTTTGACAGGCTCAATAAATATTTCACGATTAATAACATGCCGGTAATCTCTTCACAATATTGGAACCAAGTTCACGGATTTACTCCTGACGACGTGCGAAAAGATTTAGAGGGCATGCAGACGATGAGAACACTCGGGCGAAATATGGCGTATATGCTTAAGTGTATTGAAGCAGGAAAGAAAGCGGGAATTCCTGAGCCGGAAAAAGAAGAGCTAGTATTCACAAACTTTATACGTTAAGAAAACAAGCGGGGAGATAATTCACAACGAAACACTCCCCGTTTAATTTTCCCGTTCATTATGCGTGCACCTCCTTATAACGGTCGCTCATTAACACTTTCAGCATATGGCTCATCGGTGTCATGTTGCCGTCGAATTTTTCTTTGAACGTCGTTATTCCCATTCCGCTAGCCAGTGCTGCACCCTTTTGATGTGCTGTAACTGGGGCCTGCATTTGCCAGCTGTTTACGTTGATGAAGACTACAGCCGGAAGTTGATAACCTGCAAGCTCGAATTTTGCCCGTGCGTTCTCGTATACAGTCTTGCTAGGGTCTGCAATCGCGCAGTTAAACTCCATATCCGAAATGATATACAAGACTGAAGGCATCTCGTCCTGCTTTGAATTGGCTTCAATCGCTGTATAAAGTATTAAATCGAATACAGCTTCAAGATTTGTAGACATTCTCCATTTCGCCGACTGAATATATCTCAGCTTATCCCTCAAAGTTTCGCCGTGAATCTCGATTAATTCAGGCACAGACGAAAAAGTTATAAAGTGATTGTGAAATCTCCCCTTGCAGCGTTCAGCATGATACAAGCCTAAAGACTGCGAGATTAAAGCCGGTGTAACTGCGTCTTCTCTTGGTGTCCAGTACATTGAACCCGACGTGTCAATTACACTTATAGCGTTTTCGTTGCCAAAATTCGCCGGTAAATTTCTCCAGAGAACTTCGAGAACGTCTTCAGCTTCAGCTTTAACATTTCTAATGCTATCATAAAAACTTGTGCCGAAAAACGGACGTACAAGCTCATACGGGAATAAATTAGCGCAATGAATTTTCTTTTTTCCCGTCGAAACTTCAGCGAGATAATCATAAAAACGTTCGCCGTCGTTCCGCCCAAAAGCTCCGCGATACTTCAGCATTGCTCCGGCAGGTACAGCCTGATACTTTACTTTTTCGGGCTTCTTTTCGGTCAAGTAACGTTCGGTTAAGCCTATGTTAGCCCGCAATTTCGTGAGAGTTTTTCTGTAGCTGTATTTTGTCATTCCCAGCAAGGAGATTAACTTTTTAGCTATGCCGCGAGTTCTTGCGCTTGAAGTGTTAATCGACGGCATCCATTTTGCTAATAACGAAACAGGAGCGTCAATTTCACCGTTTTTTCTGGCTTCAAGTGAGGCTAAATCTCGTTCAAGCTGCTCTTTGATGACACGGATAACTTCACTTTCTGACTTCGTGTCCATCAAGCATAACATATCATCGAAGCGTCCGAACTCGGATATTAAATGTACGTTCTTCTTTGCTGACTTCGGCCAAGTTTTAGCGACGTGGCGGATTAATGTCCTGAATAATTGACGTTCGCCCATTCCTTCGCGAATATCCCGGATGTAAAACAATAATTTCATCGCAAGTTCCGGGTTCTCGATATAAGCCTTGTCGAATAATCTTATCTGGTCATAATCTGAACGATAACGCATTCCTCCGGCGACTGAGAATAAATCCAAGCATGCGTCGCTCGTTGTTGAGTAAGTTACTGCGCCGTTGAGCGTTCGAGTCTTGCTGGCGTTTTTCTTTAAGTGTGTCAGGAAACTCAATTTTCTTTCACCTCCTCCATGATTAGCGTGAAAGCGTCTCAGCTCCCCAAGAAAACAGCTTCATTCCAGAAGTCCCGCCGTCAACCAAGAATTTTGTTGATTAACGACAAATCGCATAAACTCCAAATTCTGCGGCAGTAGGTGCGTGAAAATTTTTGCCGGAAACTTTCAATCGGCCTTGCTGCATGAAACCGTCATCGCTTCATATTTTGCGTTCAATCTGGAACTCTTCTGCTTCTACCCTCTTCGGGATTTGTAATAATAATCTTGACAGGAGTTTTCATAACTGGTTTAAATTCGTCCGCTCTCATCCTTTGAACAGCGTCTTATCGTCGCAATCTTTATCGCCGTATAATTCTCGCACTGGCTCAGTCCCATCCCTTAACTTCACTCGGTGCTCTGCTCGCAAAAATCCTGCGAATAAATTTTTCCCCGTTAATCCTGGCTCATCCTGATTGATGATACCCTGCAGCAGAAACAAAAAATTTGTGATATGCCAATCGACGCTAAAGTATTAATATAAGTTATAGTGGGCGATTTAGATTATCTGTCAGGTCATTACTGCTGTTCGCTCCTCCCTGAGAAATGGTTATTGTCCTTTCTGCCAAATTTACGCTTTTTGACGAAAGCAACCGCCTAACCTTCTTTAGGGATCTCTTCGCTACAACTTCTGAATGATAATCTCTGCTGTATGCGCCGCTATCACTGAAGAGAGAATCTGCTGCCGAAACCTGCCTCCTGTCAGGGTTTCTGGTAGGTTCGGGATTGTTTCCCCTTCGACGCTGGAAATTATACGCTATATATTTTTATTATCCTGGAAAAAAAGTTGCGAACTCTCTTTGCTTGTCAATTCTGGCTTTAAGACGTGAAATAAAACTTTCAGGCTCAATAACTCTTAATGTCGATCCGAATGAAAGTATACGTATCAAAATTTCCGTCTCGTCGTAATGGTCATAATAAATAGTTATTCGGTATTTGTTCTCGTTAATTCTCTTTGTCTCGCGCTGAAGATGTGAGAAGTGAAGCAGAACACGTTCCATAGCGTTCCATTTGTCTACGAGCTCAAAAGTTACGCTGTCGATAATTCCTTCAGGAAGCTCATGGAATTGGCCGGAAGTCTCAAGCTCACAACGAATTATTCTCGACAAGTTCACGATCCAGCGAAATTTTTCATCAGCTCCGACAAGTCTAAATCTGTCGTCCTTCTCCGAATATTCAAGATAATGCGGAGTAATATTAATTTCCCTTGCCTCGCGTAATCTCGTCTCAAAGATAATCCGCAAATTCTTTCTCTCACGAAGCGCGCGCAAAATTGTCCTGAAACTCGCAATATATTTCTCGTCGTCGTAATTATCCCCGTCAGTGTAACGGTCATAATACGTGATAATCTTGCTGTCGAATAACGGTTCAACATCTTCAAGCCCGGAAATATCAGGCTCGAATAATTTTATTCTGGGGTCAGAGATTAAGGACTTAAGCCAGCGTTTTTGAAGAATTGTAAGAGGCATAACGGGTTCATTCTCAAGCTCAGTCGTGAAATCGTCGTTGAGAAGATGCCATTTTCCCCCTTGAAGTCCGGCCAATATCGTAATGAAACTTTCACCGAAGGCATATTCATTCACAATGTCAGCAAATTTCTTCTTCGTCAGAGTTCCATGAAGGGCTTCACGCAAAATTGACGAGGTCGCAAGATAATAGCCGCTGTAAATCTCGTTAAACAACATCTTTATACATCTCGCTTAGAGCTTGAACATCCTGATTGAAACGCTCAATAACTCTTTCGTCCGAACATTGCAAGTCCGTTATTCTTCCGATGAAAGTCCTCAAAAATGGCAGCATTTCTAACGCGTCAAAGACTTCTGCGGAAAATCGCCAGTGATTAGCGTCAACCTTCTCAATCGTTCCGCAGCGTTTTTCACGTTTAAGCCTCTGGATAATATGTTCCTCGCCCTCGTCAACATAAACCGTGAAATTTATGCTCGTAAGCTCATTGTTGAGGCCGCCGCTAACTCCCCAGACATGCGCGCAAAACTCGGATAAATCTTTTTCGTCGGGAATTTCCGTTAAGACTTCGTTGATAATTTCTACGTCTTCGATTAAGTCAAGCCGGTAAAAATAAAATCTCGTTATCTCCAGCGACCAAGCTAATAAATATTGTCTTCCTGTCTGAGTTCCGACGTAAATTTTCAGTGGTAAGACTTTAACGTTTAATTTCTTAGTGATGAGCTTCACAACTTTTTTATCATTTATGGCCGTGAACAAATCGCATAAAATTTCGCTCTCAAGTGTATTCAAGATATAGTGATGTTTGAAGTAAAATATTCCCTGACGTTCTGAGCTGATGAATGAGCCTATAACTCCCAACGGTGCAATCTCAGAGAAAAATGCTAATGCTGAAGTCCAACTCTCAAGATTAATTTTATTCTCACTGAGCCTGTAAAAATTTTCCTTCCCGTTCTTTTCTCTCGTGAGCAGGCCAATTTTCACGTATTCAGCAAGTTTCTTCCTGATTGTCGACTCTTCGGGCAAATTCTCGTTGAAGCGTTCGGATAATTCATCAAGAATGTCATTCACAGAATAGCTCTCAACACTTGTGAGAATATCGAGAATATGAAAGTGAAGCATTATGTCTTTATCCGTGAAGCTCTTAGTCCTGAATGCGCGATAAAGAGGATTTTCCGGGATTGCTCGGCTGTCAACGGAAATGTAAAATCTTCGTCCTTCGTTATCCTGCCCAAAAGTCATGTAATCCCCGAGCCAGCTCTCAACTCGTCGGCGTTCATTGTCGTAACTCCGTGCGCTCTTCTGCGTGTAATCGTTCCTGTGATTGAAGCCATAAACGTAGAACGAGCGAATGTAATCTCTTATCCCGTTAAAATTTTTGATTAACTCACTGTAAGCCATAAAATATTTTTTCGCCGCCAAAATAGAACATGTTATATTTTTCTGAAAGCATTAACGCCTAAAATATTAGCATAAGTGTATAATCTAACAAAATTTATTCAAAGCAAGGTGAAATTTTTTGACACGTAAAGTTTTTATAGCGTTATTATTATGCTTACTCGTTCCGTTCATGGCATATGGCGACAGCTTAACGGCTTCATGTTCAAACGGAGTATTCGAGGGAGTTTTGTCCGATGACATAATCTCCTGGAAGGGAATTCCTTACGCAAAAGCTCCGGTTGGCAATTTACGATGGAAAGCTCCTCAAGCTCCTGACGCTTCAACAGAGAATTTTTCGGCCGACAAGTTTGCAGCAATCCCAATTCAGGCCGTCTCGTCTTCAAGTCCTGAATATTACATGGCTCAAGATGAAGATTGCTTATATCTCAATATCTGGAGAGCTAACACCGACAACGGAACATTAAAGCCCGTAATGGTCTGGATTCACGGCGGAGCATTCAGGGACGGAGCATCACCAAGCCCGTATTACGACGGTCAAAGTTTCGTGAAAAATAATCAGGATGTAATTTACGTAAACGTTGATTTTCGTCTGGGATTAATGGGATTTATCGACTTCGCTAATTCTGGATTGCCCGGAGCTGAGGAGTTCACACAAAGCGGAAATTTAGGACTTCTCGACATTTTGCAAGCTGTAAAGTGGTTGAGTGAAAATATTGCTTCGTTCGGTGGCGATCCGGATAATATTACACTTTTCGGCCAATCTTCAGGTTCAGCAAGTATTTCATTAATTATGAGCATGGAAGAATCAGCCGGATTGTTCAAGCGTGCTATCACTGAGAGCGGAGCAATCTCAATGACTTCGAGCAAAGAGGACTGCGCGGAACTCACACAGAAATTAATTGAGCTTACCGGAGCAAATTCGATGGCTGACTTAATGGCGTTGAGTTCTCAGGATTTATTAGCGGCTACAGCAAAATTATTGCCATATCTGAATTTTCCTGAGAGGGACGGTGTAGTTCTTGCGGAAGATCTTGCAAATCTTATTGAAACATTCGGTACAAACTCAGGAAATTTCGACTTACTGACGGGTTCAAACGCTAACGAGTTAAATTACTGGATTACTGCGGTCGGAAGTCTTGAAGGTTTCTCACAATTAATTCAAGCTGCTTATGCTCAGATCATAAACGCGATTTCGGCCTATAATCCTTCTGACGTTGAGAATGCACAAAATTTCGTTGAGCTTCGCAGCGGAGATTTAGGCGAGATGTGGGCAAAAGTTGAGTTCTTCAACGATTTACTCTTCAGAGGTCCGGCAATTACACAGGCTGATTTGCATTATGTCTCTTCGTTAGCTGGATTACGCGCGAAGACTTACATGTATTACTGGGAATATCCTTCAACTGTTGCTGGACTTGGAGCTTCTCATGCCTCCGAACTTCCTTACGTCTTGAACTCGAAAGTTTACCCGCTTGCTCAGCCTCTTAATCAGGAATTGGCCGACAAAGTTCAATCTTTATGGGTAAATTTTGCGAAGACCGGAGACCCTGCGACTGATTTAATCTCATGGCCTGCGTATAATCCCGTTGAACGCAGAACGCTAATAATCGGTGAGAATATCGAGATTGAAAATTCCCCGTTGAATGAACAAAGAGAGCTTATAGAGCCATTATTGAAGTATGGAATTTCCGGCCGTGAGTTAATCAATGCAGCAGCTTCAACACAGCAGGAAGAGCCTGAGGAGCCTGAAGAGCAGGAAACCCATAACGTGCTCGGATCATCAGGAGGCGGCTGTAACACCGGAGCAATCTTTATTCCGTCAATAATTTACTTCTTCATTAAGAAACGTAGAGTGTAAAACTTTTTCCCCTTGTCATTCGGGCAGGGGGAATATTTTTGCGGCAAACTTGTAAAATCTTCCGTCCTTCTCAAATGGAACTTTCGGCATGCTCACGATTAAATATGCTTCGTTGAGTTTCAAATTTTCGTTTCGTGATGTGTAAACTGGATCCGTAATTCTTATGCTGGAATATTTATGATTATTATAGCTGAACGATGCCCGACAGCTTATTCTTTCGCGTTTTTTCTGATAAGTTATCTCGAAATTCTTGGCATTAACGAACACCAGCGAATAATTGAAATTAAACGTATTCATTTCCTGTTCTGTGAGACTGTCTGAATTATTCCCGAAAATATATTCATGACTTTCTGCCGGATGAAATCTCAGCACGGCTTCAAGCCTTGAGCTTCCGCGTTTACGAAGAGTTTCATAGTTCACAATTACGTCCTCAGTGTGATTATTAATCGGAACTTCGCGGGTCGTGTTCACTCTGACAATATCAAGAGGCTCAAGAAATCCCGGAACGTTGAGAAATTTAGTTTGCGGGCCCATTAAAGGAGTTCCTAATGCGTCGCTAACAAACCTAATCCATTTACGCGATTTAAGCTCAAAGCCGGTTATGCAGAAGCCTCCGTACATTGTCGATTTCGTCAGGATTACAACGTCTTTAATCATGCGTTTATCATAAATGAATAATCTCTATATCCTGATATTCTCTCGCTATAATCTCGGCCAATAATCTCCTGTGACATTTCTCCGGCGTTGGTTCAGCACAGAGAAGACACACGGAATTTCTCAGCTTGAAGCGGTCATGAAAAAATTTCGCGGCATTTCGTGTTTCCATGAGGTTAATATATTTTTGCGAGTATTCTTCCCATGTGATTAACTTTTTCTTATACGGCTTCAAAATTTCGCTTGACGGCGCAAGTTCCGGACAATTCGAGTATTCGCAATCGCATAAATTCTTCAGGAAATAGGGTAAATCCCGCTTCTTCGTGAAACCTGCAAGCTGTGAATTATTATTAAAGCGAACGTCGGCTAAAATTTCGACATTGTGAGACTTTATCAGCTCGAAAAATTCCTCAGCCGTTTTCTGAGTAAAGCCTATCGTGAATAAATTCATTCTCGTCATAACGCCAGCCGATTTTTTCGTTTCTCATCCTATAAGCCGCGTCAACAAGTTCACGCTCTGCCGGATAACCGCTGAACAAATCTCCCTGCTCGTATTTGTGAAAATATAAATTTACCAGCTCATGCTCTAAATCTTCCTGAGTTAAATTATTCCCGTCGGGCATAAGGTGAATTACATCACGGCCAATCTCATTGAAAACTCTAGAAACCATAATTGCCCGATGACAGTCAAGCGGATTTTCTTCACAGCACATCAAAGCATACGTGTAATCCCCTTCGAGTATTCTTGTAACGCCGTCATAAAATTGCCTTGAGCTCATAAACTTTTCAAAGTCAAGCCAGCCTTCAGGAGTGTAAAAATTTCTGTCCTCCTGTCGTGCTCCGAACTCACGCGCAAAATTCTCATACTTTATGCCTTCAGCTTCAAGTGTACGGGAAATTACGGGGCTGTCATATTCGGGATTATGATGTGAAAATGGCTTGCTCCGAACATCGACGACAAAATTAACCTCGTGAGACTTGAGAACGTCAATAAATTCTTTAACACTAAAGCCAGCATAACCAAGCGTATAAATTGTATCTTTCATATCAAAACTTTCATAAAAAATTTCCCCCTCAGCTTGAGACTAAAGGGGACAAAAATTATTCTATCTTACTTTAATAATCCGATATTCTTCATTACAACTTCAAGTTTTGCGTGCTGTTCGGGCGTTAACGGCTGAATAGGTTCCGCGCATTTCCCTACGTTATGACCTATCATGTTCAGAGCCTCTTTAATCACAACCGGGAAGCTCCCCATGTTCGTGGCAATTCGTAACTCGCTGAGCTTGAATTGTGCTTCGAGTGCCGCGTCATAATTCTTGTTGATAAAATTCTCGTAAATATCGACAGCAATTCTCGGCGCAATATTCCCGCATGATGTTATCGCTCCGGCCGCACCATACCACAGAGCCGCGTAAATCAGAGTGTCACGTCCCATTAAGACGCAAAATTCGGGATTGTCGCGCGTTAACCTGATATATTCTTCGCTGTTCGTCATGTCTCCGGTTGAATCTTTTACGGCGATGATATTTTTCACTTTCGCGAGTTTTTGAATTGTCTCGGGAGCAACTGTTACGTTCGTCTTGGGCTTGTTGTTGTAAATTACAATCGGAAGGCTCGTAGCGTCGGCAATCTTACGGTAATAAGCCTCAACTTCAGCTTGTGTCTGACTAACGAACATCGGAGTTAATACGCTCAAGGCATCAACTTTCACGTCTTCAGCAATCTTCGCTAACTCAATCGCGCCCTTCGGAGTAATATGATTAGCTCCGGCGTAAATGTCCATTTTTCCGCGAGCATATTCACATGTAACTTCGAGGACATGACGATAAAAACCGTTATCGAAAGCGTAAAATTCTCCTGAAGTCCCAAAAGGGAAAACGCCGTGAATGCCGTTGTCAATGAAGTATTGCAAAAGTTTCTTGTATTCATCCTCTTTGAAATTGCCGTTGTCATCAAAAGGAGTTACAACAGGAATAACTATACCATGAGGCTTGAACATGATTAAAGAATTTCCCCTCTCGTAATATAAAATTATTTTGCGGTAAAGATATTATACACGGAAAAATTAAGGCTGTTTGTGAAAAATTTGCGGTTATTATAGAATTACAATCATAAAAATTTTTTCACAATAGGGAGGATATTATTATGTTCAGAAAAATAGCTTTGCTCATGCTGTTGACAATTTGCTTTGTTCCGGCTGTGTGGGCAGATGATGAACCCGTACCCGCCGAAAACTCAGAGGCAGTTGCTGAAGAAGTCGTTGAAAATGTTGAAGCAGTTGAAGCCGAAGAGCAAGACCCCGTTGTAATCCGTGAGAACGCACTTAACCAGAAAGAAGCAGAACTTGAGGAACTTTCAGCGTCATTAAGCGAACGTGAAGCAAGTTTAGTTCAGCGTGAGAAGGAATTTGCATCACGTGCCGCAACTCTTGCTGTTGAGAGCCGAAAAATTTCCGGGACTAACGCAGTCTTGCTTGGACGAGAAACTCAGGTTAATGAACGCGAAAAGGAAATTATGGCCAGAGAAGCAGGATTAGCACGCCGCGAAATGGCATTTGCTCAGGAAAGCCAGAAATTCACGGAAGCGTCATCAATATTGGCCGGACGTGAAGCCGATTTAGCAAAACGTGAAGCCGAGCTAGCAACTCGTGAAGCTGAACTCAACGCGAAAATTTCAGCCAAAGAAGAAGCCGACAAACTTACAGCACGAGAAGCAGACTTAGTAAAACGTGAGGCGGCATTAACAGAACGTGAAGACACGACGAACAGATTAAACACTCTTGAAGCTGAATTAAACGAGAAAGATACAGCGTTGAAGGCTCGTGAAGAAGCTGTTGCATCACGTGAGAGCGCAGTAAACGAACAGGAGCAGAAACTTTCTGAGGCAACAAAGGAAGTCAGCGACCATGAGGCTGAACTCGCAAAGAAAGAAACGGAATTAACAGCGCGAGAAAATGACTTGAACGCGAAAAATGAGAAGCTCGACACTGACACTTCAGCTTTGACAGCACGAGAAGCCGCATTAATCAACCGTGAAGCCGAAGCCAGCAGAAAAGCCGCCGAAGTTGCCGAGATGGAGACGCTCATTAAAGAACTTCCTGCGTTCGACCCGAATAGTTCAACCGAAGCCGCAATGATTTTGACTTATCCGTTACCGGCCGCAAGAAGACGTGAATTAATCGCAATGCAGAGAGAGGCTTATACTCGTTACAGCTCGAATAGAATTACTCAAGCTCTCGAGGCTTATGGTGAAGCAGCTGACGCAGAACCTCAGGTGAATTATCTTGCAGCTTACTGGGCAGCATTATCGGCAAGCAGACTTAATAATCGCAGAACTGACGCTTTAAACTGGGTAAATCGTGCGCTTGAGATTAATCCGGATTACCGACCGGCTCAGGAATTGAAGCGTAGACTTGAGACACCAGCACGTCCGGCAACTAATCAGCAGAGAAGACGTACAACACGTTAATTTTTCGCAGAGAAAGTATATATTTATGCCCCTCTGACGAAGGAGGGGTAATTTTTTAGGAAGAAGGGCTTTAACGTTTGGAGGATTTATACGAAATTTTAGGGGTTTCACGCGACGCATCACAGGACGAAATCAAGAAGGCTTATAGAAAACTTGCGAAACAGTATCACCCGGATATAAACAAAGAGCCTGGAGCTGAGGAGAAATACAAAAAGATTAACGCGGCTTATACAGTCCTGAATGATCCGGAGAAGCGTGCACGTTATGACCAGTTCGGAACGACTAATCCCAACTCGGATCCTTTTGGAGGAATGGGCGGCATGGGCGGTATGGACTTTACGGATTTATTCGGGGATATTTTCTCTCAGGCTTTCGGCGGAGGTTTCTCAAGTTCACGTCGTCAATCAAACCCGAACGCTCCTCGTCAGGGTGATGATATTGAGATGATCGTGAACGTTACTCTTCTGGAAGCGATGAAGGGAGTTACGCGCGATATTGACGTTCAGAAATGGGAAAACTGCCAGCATTGTAACGGAACAGGAGCTAAGCCGGGAACTAAAGCCGAAACTTGTCCGCGTTGTCATGGTCAAGGCCAGGTTAGACAGTCTCAGCAAAGTTTGTTCGGCCAATTCGTGAGCATTACAACTTGTCCGGAGTGTCATGGCAAGGGAAAAATCATCAAGGAAAAATGCGACGAATGTAAGGGCAAGGGACAAATTCGCAAGAAACATAAACTTGAGGTGAAAATTCCTGCTGGAGTAAGTCGCGGAACGAGAATGAGGATTGCCGGAGCCGGAGAAGAAGGAATTAACGGAGGGCCTGCCGGAGATTTATATCTGATTATTGACGTTGAAGTTGACCCGAATTTTTCACGCGACGGAGCGGATTTGCACACAAGCCTTGTTCTCACATATCCTCAAGCTGTCTTAGGAACTGAAGCGAAAATTAAGACTTTGGACGGAAATATCGAGACTATAAACGTTCCTGCCGGGACTTCACACGGTCAAGTCTTGAAGCTCAAAGGTAAAGGAATGCCGAAGCTAAACACGTTCCCGAGTTCATCAGGAGATTTATACGCTCATGTTTATATCGAAATTCCTACGAAATTGACCGACAAACAACGAGAGTTGATAAAATCTCTTGCTGACGAAATGCAGGCTCCTGTGAGTGAAAATCAAGAGGGATTTTTCGACAAGTTCAAGAATTTGTTTAAATGATTACGGGAATTGGTGTAGACATCTGCGAAATCTCCAGAATAAAGCGCGCGTTGCAATCCGAACACTTCAGGCAAAAAATTTACACTCCTGAAGAAATCGCATATTGTGAAGCTAAAGGAACAAAAAAGTTTGAGAGTTATGCTTCAGGTTTCGCGGCACGTGAAGCGTTCTGTAAAGCGTCAGGAATTCCCTTAATGTTCGTGATGGACGCAAATAATTTCTCGTTAATCCGTGATAACGGCAAGCCTTCAATAAAACTCTCAGGGAAACTTGAAGCCTTCAACGAGAGCTTAAACGGGAAAATTTTTGTCTCAGTCTCTCATGACGGGGATTATGTCTGCGCAATGGTTGTAATAGAAAGTGAGGAAAAACATTATGGTAATTGATATCAGCGGAGTAAGTTCGATTATGTCAAGTCTTGGAAGTATTTTTGTCGCCGGTTTCGTGTTATTGATAATTCTGTCGTCGGCAATAAAAGTTGTTCCCGAATACCGCAGAATTGTTCTGTTCAGATTAGGCCGTCTTGTCGGAAGTCGCGGGCCCGGAATTGTCTTTATCGTTCCGTTTATTGATCGTTCAGTAACGGTTGACTTGAGAATTTTGACGCTCGATGTTCCAGTTCAAGAGGTCATCACGAAAGATAACGTTGCTATAAAAGTTAATGCCGTCGTATATTTTCGCGTTCTTGACCCGGCACGTTCGGTTGTTGAGGTTGAGAATTATATCGTCGCAACAAGTCAGCTTGCACAGACAACTTTACGCTCGGTTGTAGGTTCGGTTGAACTCGACGAAGTTTTGTCATCACGCGAGAAAATTAATCAGGAGTTGCAAAAAATTATTGACGAACGCACGGACCCTTGGGGCATAAAAGTTAGCGCGGTTGAGGTCAAGGAGTTAGAGCTTCCGGAGGGAATGAAACGCGCAATGGCTCGACAGGCTGAGGCTGAACGTGAGAGACGAGCGAAGATTATTGCGGCAGAAGGAGAATTACAGGCGGCAGAAAAACTTTCAGAGGCTGCAAAGAAAATGGAGGCTTCACCTGTAACGTTGCAATTGAGATATTTACAGACAATCCGGGAAATTTCAGGAGAACGCAACACGACAACTTTCTTCCCGATACCTGTAGATTTAATTCAGCCATTCATTGAGAAATTAAGCAGTAAGGAGACAAAAGAATAATGCAATACCGAAAAGCCCGTGAATTACGGGAAATGTTCATAAAATTTTGGGAGGAGAAGGGCGCAAAACATCTTGAGAGTTTCTCGCTCGTGCCTGAAGATCCTTCACTCTTATTCACGATTGCCGGAATGGTTCCGTTGAAGCCGTATTACTTGGGAATTAAGGAGCCTGAATATCCGCGCGTCGTAACGTGTCAAAAATGCGTCAGGACTAATGATATTGAGAACGTCGGCAGGACAGCGAGACATCATACGTTTTTCGAGATGTTGGGAAATTTTTCATGGGGAAGTTATTTCAAGCATGAGGCTATAACTTGGGCTTGGGAATTCTTGACCGAGCGAATTGGCCTTGACCCGGAGAGATTATACGCGACAATTTACCTTGATGACGACGAGGCTTTTAACGTCTGGAATAAAGAAGTCGGACTTCCAGCTGAGAAAATTTACCGTTTCGGCCAAGATGATAATTACTGGTTCATGGGTGAAACTGGACCATGCGGGCCGTGTTCGGAGATTTATTACGACAGGGGAGAAAAATATTCTTGCGGAAAAGAAACTTGCGGGGTTGGCTGTGACTGTGACAGATACATGGAAATCTGGAACCTCGTATTTACCCAGTTTGACCGACAAAAAGACGGGAGTTTGCCTTTGCTTCCTCACAAGAATATTGATACGGGAATGGGACTTGAACGTTTAGCTTCGGTAATTCAGGAAGTTGATACGGATTACGAGACCGATTTATTCACGCCGTTAATTGAGCACACATGCAAGAGAGCCGGCATAACTTACGGTAATAATCCTCGCGATGATATGGCCGTTCGAGTGATTGCGGATCACGTGAGAAGCGTTGTGTTTATGATGGCCGACGGAGTTTTGCCGCTTAATGATGGGATGGGCTATGTATTAAGAAGATTATTGCGCAGGGCTGTGAGATTTGGGAAGTTGTTAAATTTTGACGGCTTATTCCTGAACGAATACGTGCCTATATTAATTGATATTATGGGCAATCCTTACAGGGAATTAATCACGCAAAGGCCGGTAATCGAGCAAATTATCAATCTTGAAGAGGAAAAGTTCAACAAGACGCTCAAACAGGGAACGGAATTATTCGACGAGGAAATTTCGCATTTGAAGGCTCAAGGCATTAATCAAATTCCCGGCGATGTAATTTTCACACTTTATGACACTTACGGTTTCCCGCCCGAACTTACGCAAGAAATGGCCGAAGAACAGAATTTTACGCTCGATAAAGAGGGCTTCAAAGCCGCAATGAATGAACAAAGGGAACGCGCAAGAGCTTCAAGCAAACAGAAAAAGAGTGCATTAGCCGGAGATATTTACACGGAGCTTGAGAACGAGAACGGAGCTACGAAATTTACAGGCTATGAGAAATTCACGGACGGCGGAAAAGTTCTTGCTTTGATTAACTCTGACGGAAGAATTGACACAATAACAGGCCCGGCGGAATTTGAAATTGTGCTTGACGTAACGCCATTTTACCCGGAACGCGGCGGAGAAGTTGGTGACACCGGAACAATTAAGATAAACAATCTCAGCTTGAAAGTTCTGAACACTACACCGCACGGAAAAATAATAGTTCACTCTGTAAAGCTCGAGACTGAAGGCAAAATTAGTGTGAACGATGAGGCAATTTGTCTTGTCGATAACGAACGAAGAAAGGCAATACGCCGTAATCACACAGCGACGCATTTATTGCACGAGGCATTAGGCAGAGTATTAGGTCGTCACGTCAGACAAGCGGGTTCACTTGTTGCGGATGAATTTTTGCGGTTTGACTTTACCCATCATTCGCCGGTTACTGATGAGGAAATTGCGGAAACTGAGAAAATTATCAATGCCGAGATTTTAGCGAACGTTGAAGTTGATATTTCCGAACACTCAAAGCATGAAGCTCAAGCGCTCGGAGCAAAAGCCTTATTCGATGAGAAATACGGCGACGTTGTTAGAGTTGTTAATGTCCCTGACTTCTCTATGGAACTTTGCGGAGGACTTCATGTTAAACGCACTGGCGACATTGGGGGCTTTAAGATTTTGCGCGAGGAGAACATAGGTTCAGGAACTCGGAGAATTTTAGCGACTACAGGAATGAATATCTTGACGATACTCCAGAAGTTATTTGCTCTGAGAAATTCCCTGACTGCATTACTCGCTACTGATGAAGACAATCTCAAGGATAAGGCCCAAACTCTGATTGACGACATGAAGACTATGAGGAGCCAAATTCAAGCCGCGAAGCTCCGTGAATTATTAGAGAACTCCGAAAAGTTTCTTGAACGTGAAGAGATTAACGGCGTTTTATTCCAAGTTGGAAGATTTGCGGACATTCCGGCCAATATGTTACGTGATATTGGCGACAAAGCACGCGCGAGACCTGAAGCAAACGTTGTAATTCTCTCGTCAAGAAATACTGAGGATAATTCATGCCAGATCGTTGTTATGGCCGATGATAAAGCTGTAAATATGGGCGTTAATGCTGGAGCTTTAGTGAAGGAAGCATGCGCAGTGTTAGGAGGCAAGGGCGGCGGAAGAAAGAATGTTGCTCAAGGCGGCGGCCGTGAAGGCGAAAAACTTGAACAAGCCTTGAATGGAGTTCGTGAGCAAATAAAATCTCAAGTGAAGTAAAAATTTTGACACCGTCGGAGGATAAACAACTTCGGCGGTAATTTTTTCGCGAGTTTAAATATTAATAATCCTGCAAATATTAAGACTTATTCAAGCCCGTTCACAACTAGATTTATTCATGTATACTTTGCTTATTCCATAAAATTTTTCAGGGGTTAAAACTTTATCATGAAGATGGGTTTAGTTCCAAAATTAATTATCGCCATAATCGTCGGTATTCTAATCGGAATGTATTTGCCGTTATGGGTATGTCGGACGGTCGTAACAGCTTCGGGAATTTTCAGCACGTTCTTGAAGTTCGTAATCCCGTTAATGATTTTGGCTTATGTCACTATGGGAATTGCGGATCTCTCACAGGGAGCCGGAAAATTGTTAATCATCACGGTAATTCTCGCTTATGGTTCAACGCTGATTGCAGGGAGCGCATCGTTTTTAATCTCAAATTCACTTTTTCCAAGTTTTATGAGTCCCGACGCTCTCGCGAAAATTCAGGCAACAGCGGATAAATCCGTAGCAAGTTATTTCTCGCTCTCAATTCCGCCTTTACTCGATACACTTTCGGCTGTTGTTATGGCGTTTATGCTTGGATTATGTCTCTCATCAATGAAGGGTAAAGAAATAGGAATGTCGCTCTACAACGGCATGAAGGATTTTTCGGGCATAATCGATAAAGTTTTAAATCACGTAATTGTCCCGTTACTGCCTCTTTATATCTGCGGAACATTCGTTGACATGACTTATTCGGGGAAGACATTTACGATTTTGGGCATTCTCTGGAAAGTTTTCTTAGTCGTAATCGCCATGCATTTATGCTACATAGTAATTCAGTTCATCATAGCCGGAGCCTTCAGCGGGAAAAATCCCATCAAGTTAATCATCAATCAAATTCCCGGATATGCAACAGCTTTAGGCACGCAATCTTCAGCCGCGACAATCCCCGTAAACTTAAAGTGTGCAGAACATGACGGAATAAGCGCAGAAATTCGTAACTTCGTAGTCCCATTATGCGCGAATATTCACATGTGCGGCTCAATGATTACGATTACGGCTTGTGCTACAGCAGTCTGCATGATGAATAATTTACCGATTAATCTCGCTACAGTTGTTCCGTTCATAATGACGCTAGGCGTTGCAATGGTAGCTTCTCCTGGTGCTCCTGGCGGTTCGATTATGACGGCGTTGCCATTTTTATACATGATATTTGGAACTGAAGCCGGAGATCCGAACGGGCCAATTTGCGCAATCATGGTAGCGTTATACATCACTCAAGACAGCTTCGGAACAGCATGTAACGTTTCAGGTGATAATGCAATCGGTGTAGTTGTCGATGCGATTTATACGAAGTGGATTAAGGCATGAACGTATTTGATATTATAGGGCCTATAATGATTGGTCCGTCGAGTTCACACACAGCCGGAGCCGTAAGACTTGGACGAGTTGCGAATAAAGTTATGGATGGCAAGAAGCCTGCAAAGCTGGAAATAATTTTATCTGGTTCATTCGCTCGAACTTACAGAGGACACGGGACGGATCGCGCGTTATTGGCCGGAGTTATGGGTTATCACAGCTACAGTGAGGAAATCCGCGACGCTCTGGAAATCGCGAAAAATCAGGGAATTGACTATAAATTTATCGAGCAGGACATTCCCGGAGCTCATCCGAACACAGCCAGAATTTGTTTCACACTCGATGACGGTACAGAAGGAACCGTTGAGGGCGCGAGCATTGGAGGAGGCAATATCCGTGTTGACCTGGTGAACGGAATGCGTGTAGACTTTACCGGCGAAAATAACACAATCCTTGTACTTCACTGGGACAAACCCGGAGTTATCGCGGACGTTACGGCTTTAATGAGGCTGAAATATTCTCACGTCAATATCTCGAACTTTCACCTTTCACGAAAAGAACGCGGCGGAGAAGCCTTAATGACAATTGAGATTGACGGCCAGCCTGAACCCGGAATGACAGAAGACATCAGGGGCTTAATGAACGTCATCAACGCCCTGTTAATCCGTGCGATATAAAATTGGCAGTAAAATAGAACGTGTTATATTTTCGAGGTGAGAAAAATGCTTCAATATGATTCGATAGATGAAATTGTGAGGGCTTCAGGTGAAAATAAAATCAGCGAAATAATCTTAGCAGACCAGGCAAAAGCTATGGACGTTCCGGCAGAAGAAATTTTTGCGCGAATGGAAAATAGCTTTGATGTCATGTGTGAGGCTGTAAAATCCGGTCAAGACGAGAATATTCGCTCAATGTCGGGCTTAACAGGCGGTGAAGGTTTCAAGATGAAGAATTATTCTGAGACTGGCGGCATATCCGGGAAATTCATGACAAAAGCTATGTCAATGGCTCTTGCTGTTGCTGGTTACAATGCCTCGATGGGAAAAATTGTAGCTACTCCGACTGCCGGGAGCTGTGGGATTATGCCGGGCTGTTTAGTCTCACTTTACGACGAAGGACGCGCTACGAAAAAAGATATTGTGATGTCAATGTTCACGTCTGGAGCTTTTGGAATTGTCATAGCTAAAAATGCTTCGATTGCTGGAGCTCAGGGAGGTTGTCAGGCTGAATGCGGTTCTGCTTCTGGAATGGCGGCGGCAGCTCTTGTCGAACTCATGGGAGGAACTCCGCAACAATGTGCTGACGCTTGCGCTATAGCTATTGCTAATCAACTCGGCTTAGTCTGTGATCCCGTCGCTGGCCTCGTTGAAATTCCCTGCATTAAACGTAATGTGTCGGGAGTAATGATTGCGTTTTCGGCGGCTGATATGGCACTCGCTGGGATTGAGGCGTATATTCCCGTCGATGAATGTATCTCGGCAATGCGTAACGTCGGCGATGCTCTAATTCCGGCACTAAAAGAAACAGCTTTAGGCGGACTTGCTCAAACTCCAACGGGAAAATTGCTCAGGGAAAAAGTTTTCGGGAAGGAAAAAGAGTAATTGAGCCGAGTACTTGCGCTTGACATCGGAACTGTTAGAGTTGGAGCCGCGATTTCGGATCCGTCGAGAATTATTGCACAAGGCCTTGACGTTTGGAACGCGGAAAATGACGAGTGGCTGAAGAATTTTGATGACGCTATAAAGAAATATTCTCCTGGTGTTATTGTCGTTGGGCTTCCAGTTCGGACTGACGGGAAAAAGAGTGAAGCGGCTGAAAGAATTTGTGAACTCGTTGAAACGCTAAAGTCAAAATATCCTGAGCTGGAATTTTTTACTCAGGATGAACGATTTACGACTGTGATAGCTCAGAGAATGTTAATCGAAGCTGACGTTTCACGACGAGGCCGGAAAAAGAAAGTTGATAAGGTTGCGGCAGTAATAATTCTCGAAAGCTGGCTTGAAGCTAATAAAAATTCTCCTCTCTGAAATACGGGAGGAGTTTTTACTTTTTCTTTATTTCTTTATAAGTTTACCTGGCTCCAATTCTTAAATCTTAACGGATGTCTATAGCTAAAACGAGAACTCCGAACGAACGAAGCTGACGCAAAAGCATTATATATAACAATATCGAACTCGCTTAATCGCTCTAAATCTGATTTAATCACCGGACATTCATATTCTGAGAAAATTAGCTTTCGCCCATAATTATAAACAGGATAATTCAAGTTGCAGGCTAAGTTCGCAGAAATTCCGCCTCCGATTGAAGTATAACTTTGAAGATTACAATCCCCGAAAATTGCTATCTTGCTTGTATCTGAATGCTGGTTCCAGAATGGCACGCGCTTTCCATTTTTGAGCGTGAAACATACTCTTGCAGTCTCGATGGTGTTATTCATGTCTGAGAGAAATATATATTGCTCTTCTGCCTCAATTTTGCAATCACTCGTGATGTTCTTAGTCGTCGAGCATAAATATTCTGAAACAGTATCAGCCGTGAGTTTTGCGCCCAAAGCTGAAATGTGATGATCCTTCGAGAATAACGCGAAATCCTCTTTATGCCTAATGAAAACCGGCAGCATGTCAATAACTTCAATTCCTGAGATAACGAGTTCACGGATATATTTGCGATATTGCGGGACGCATATAGTTCTGCCATTAAGCAAAGCTAAATCATCGCATATTATTTCGGGATATATATTAAACTTGTTGGGAAGAGCTATGTAAATCAGACGAGTATTCTTTTGCTTGAGATAATCCGCGAGCATGATAACTTGTTCGGACGGTCGCAAAATTTTACCTCCCCAGCCTTTACGCTTGAAGTCCAACGGAGCAAGATAGCTGATAATATGATGGTCTATGATATCTCCTGAGTTCGTGAACGTGTTTTTATTGCGAGAACGTCGGCCGATTTTGAACTTGATATACTTTGACTGAATGTAACTGCGAAAATCGGAGAGTGAATTATGCCATTCTTGATAATTACCATTAAGATTGATTTCGTCGTTGAGAATTTCGAGCTGAGATTGTGAGAATTTTTCGGCTTCTTCACGGCAAAATATTAGTGTGTCGTGTCGTGTCAATTATTGGGAATTTTTTCATTTTTGTCAAGTCCTGGTTTTACGTATTTTTATTATATTATTAAAATATTCTTCTGGAGTGAGAGCTTTAATCTTGCTATTCTGAAAATCTTTCGTGTTCCGCGTAATGATATAATCTGCATTTACATTCTCGGCGGTTACGCTTTGAACGGCATCTTCAAAATCATGCCACTTCATATCAGCAGCTTTTTCCAAAATAGACATGCTCAAGTCAACAAATTTGAATGCCATTACAAGTGTCATAAAAATTTCTTCCGTGCGTTCAGGCGTTAATTCTTTCCGCATGATATAGGCTATGTTCATTGGGCTCATAGCAGATATATAGCCAGTAACATTTTCATCGTACTCACAAGCTCCCCATATCTGAAATGAAGCCTCAAAATAAGGTTCTCTAAATTGCAGGACATCAAGCAAAATATTCGTGTCAATCAGCAAGTTCATATTTCCGCCTCAATGCTTCCTCTCTAACTTTATCTGCGTCCCATTTATCGCTGAGAATTCCCGCAAGTCTTTCTGCTGCCAATGAGACAACTTTACCTCGCGGAAGAAACCTGCCTATTTCCTTGCCGTCCTTCGTCATTATTATTTCTTGACCGTTCTCCATCATGTCAAGATATTCGCTGATGTGTTCTTGAATTTTCTCGCGCGTCGCTATCGTGTTAAGCATAAATATTCAGCCTCCTTTAAGATTTCCCCCTCACTCACAAAGCAAGGGGGACAGAATTATTATACTCTAAGTTATAGGCGCAGGATTGAAGATACACAGGAAATTATGAAGTCCGTATTGTTCCGTATATGGCTTCTTAATTCCGCTCGCAACGTCAAGAATAAAGTTGAATAGTTCCGTTCCGACCTCCTGAATTGTTTTCTCGCCAGTAACAACAGCTCCAGCGCTAATATCTATAACGTCGGGCCATTGAGCTTTCATTTCGTTACGTGAACATACTTTGATAACCGGAGCCGCCGCAAGTCCGTAGGGTGTTCCTCGTCCGGTCATGAAAACTTGAAGGCCGATTCCGCTCGCTAATTGACACGGACCGCAGACAATATCACTCGCAGGAGTTGCCGCGTAAATCATCCCGTGTTTTGTCGGACGTTCAGCAGGTGAAAGAACTTCAACGATAGGACTTGTTCCGGACTTAGCGATTGAGCCCATAGCCTTCTCGACGATGTTGCTTAAGCCGCCTTTCTTGTTGCCAGGTGTCGGGTTAGCGCTCCTGTCAACTTCGCCGGCATCGAGATATTTGTCATACCAGCGCATTTCGTCAGCCAGTTTGTCCCGGACTTCAGCACTCACGCAGCGTTCAGCAATGAAATTCACGCCGTCCCGAACTTCCGTAACTTCACTGAACATAACCGTTGCTCCTCCCTGAACAAGCATATCTGCCGCATAGCCCGCGCTTGGATTGGCCGAAACTCCGGAAAAAGCATCGCTTCCGCCGCACTGCATCCCGACTAAAAGCTCACTCAACGGCAATTCCTCACGTCGTCGCTCATTCAAGACTTGCAATTTCTTTTCCGCCATTTCCATAATTGCCGACATCATAGCGTTAAATCCCTTGCAATCTTGAAGCACAACGACGTTCTCGGGCGTATTATTCTCAGCTCCAACGAGACGCTCAACTGTCAATTTTTCACAGCCAAGCGAGACGACCATTAATTGACCGCCAAAATTCGGATGTCTTGCGATATTCTGCAAGGCTCTAATCGGAAATTTCGCGTCAGGTGCATTAATCGCAACTCCGCAGCCGTAAGCATGATTAATTGCGACGACATCATCAATGTTCGGATATTTCGGCAAAATCTCATGGCGTATTCTGTCAACAGCGACGTCAAGAACTCCTTGAACGCATTGCACCGTCGTCTGAATGCCCAGAATGTTGCGAGTTCCGGCGTAAAACCCGTCAGGATTGCGATATCCCATGAAAGTTTTTCTTGGCGCTTCAGGTAAATCCGTCCGGATATTAATTCCCCATTTCATGTTGTCAACCGATGGTGAAGTCGGCAATCTCAGCATATGCTCGTTAATCCACGCGCCCCGTTTAATCGCGTCAAGTGCATAGCCGAGAACAACGCCGTATCTTATAATTTCCCCGTCCTTCGGAATGTCAACGAGAGCAAATTTGTGAGCCTGCGGAATGTCATCAAGCAAGATTAAGCCCGGCATAATCTCAACGCCTTTGCTGACATCATGCGTAACTACAGCGACATTATCACGCTCGGTTAATTTCACGTAATCGCGCAAAGTTTTTACCTCCCCTGCTAAAATCTTTTGTGTTTCTATGGATAACATATTTTATCTTAAAGAAGGCTTTTATCACATGGGAAATATTCAAGCATTTTGCGAACGCTGGAATAATCGGCCAATTAACGAGAAAAGCGACACTCAAACTTTCTGGAATGAGCTTCTTCATGATATTCTCGACATTGAAGCTCCAGGCGAAATTATCGATTACGAAAAACGCGTTGAGCTTGAACACGTCAGCTTCATTGACGGCTATATCCCTTCAACAGGAATTATAATCGAGCAGAAATCTCCAAATGTTAATCTCGACGCTCCAGCAAAACAATCCGACGGCTCAGTTATTCCTCCTTTCGGTCAGGCAAAAAGATATTATGACTGGCTCCCAGCTTCTCAACGCGGAAGATTTATAGTTGTCTGCAATTTTCGAGAGATACGCATTCACGACATGGAAGCCCCGCGATCAGCTCCGGAAATTATTCTTGTCTCAGAACTTGAGCGCGAATTTCACAAGTTAGCGTTCCTAATCGACAAATCAGCTTCAAGCCCGAAAGATATTCGTGAACTCGAAATCTCTAAGAAGGCCGGTGAACTCGTCGGAAAACTTTATGACGCACTCTTAAAACGTTACGTTAATCCCACAGATAAACAATCTCAGAAAAGTTTGAACGTCTTCTGCGTCCGTATCGTCTTCATTCTTTACGCCGAAGATTCAGGATTATTCACAAAGTCCCAGTTTCATGATTATCTTAACTCCCGCAAAAATATGCCGCGCGACGCTCTTCGAAAACTATTTGACGTCCTCAACCAGAAAGAAACTGAACGGGACCCTTATAACGAAGACGACTTAAACGCTTTCCCTTATGTCGACGGCGGATTGTTCGAGCAGGATAATATCGAAATCCCCCAGCTTGACGGCGAACCCTTACGAATTATCCTTGAGGACATGAGCGAGGGCTTTGACTGGTCAGGAATTTCACCGACTATATTCGGAGCAATTTTCGAGTCAACGCTAAACTCCGAAACTCGACACTCAGGAGGAATGCATTACACTTCCATTGAGAACATTCAAAAGTTAATCAATCCGTTATTTATGGATGAACTCACTTACGAAGCAAATAAACTCCTCAAATCTCCAAATCCCAAAGAGTTACGAGCTTTCCAGAAAAAATTGGCCTCGTTAATATTTTTTGATCCTGCGTGCGGTTCGGGAAATTTTTTAACCGAAACTTTCTTAGAACTCCGACGTCTCGAAAATAAAATCATCGCTGAACTCACTAAAGGACAAGTCTCATTCGCATTCTCTCAGGAAGAAACCCCAGTTCAAATTTCCATCTCACAATTTTACGGCATTGAGATTAACGATTTCGCCGTCGCCGTCGCAAAAACTGCCCTATGGATAGCTGAAGCTCAGATGCTCGCCGAGACTAAAGCAATCATGAAAGTCTATGAGGATATTCTCCCGCTCAAGCCCTACAAGAATAACATCATCGAAGCTAACGCAATGCGCATAAACTGGGCCGATGTCCTTCCGAAAACGAACTCGCAGATTTACATCATGGGAAATCCCCCGTTTTTGGGCTACTCAATCCAGAACAAAACTCAAAAAGGTGAAATGACCGAAATATTTTCAGCGAAGGCCGCCGGTAAAATTGATTACGTCGCTGGCTGGTACTACAAAACTGCGGAGTTCATCGAGCATACGAATATTAAAGCCGCATTCGTATCTACGAACTCAATCACTCAGGGCGAACAGGTTGGGTTAATCTTCAAGCCGATTTACGAGAAATTTGACATCTGGATTGATTTTGCTCACACGACGTTTATTTGGGACAGTGAGGCTCCGGAAAAAGCTCAAGTTCATTGCGTCGTTATCGGGTTCAGCGCGGGCAAGAAGGAATATTTGAGGAAGTTGATTTATCCAGATCATGAAAAGCTCGTGCCAAGCATAAATTTTTATCTCGTGCCGGGAAAAATTATCTTCGTTGAGTCGCAAAATTTTACATTCAACCCTGAAACTCCCAAAATGAGCATAGGAAGTTACGCTATAGACGGAGGACATTTAATTATCAACACACGTGAAGAGCTGGAAGAACTTTTGAGGAGAGCACCGAAAGCTGAAAAGTTTATCAAGCGTTATATGATGGGTTATGACTTCATTAATGATGTTGAGCGATGGTGTTTATGGCTCGTCGACGCTAAACCTCAAGAGTTAATCGAGATGCCCGCCGTCATGGAACGATTAGATAAAGTTAAGGAGTTCAGACTTGCAAGTAAACGCTCGGCAACAAAAGAACATGCAAAAACTCCATATCTCTTCAGCGAAATACGTTACAGCACGAAAAATTACATCGCAATTCCTCAAATTTCATCAAGTAGAAGAAGTTATATTCCAATTGGTTGGCTTGATGCTTCTGTTATTCCCGGCCTGCTGCAAATTATTCCTGACGCGACACTGTACGACTTCGGAGTTTTGACCTCGCGCGTTCACATGGGATGGATGAGAAGAGTTTGCGGAAGGTTGAAGAGCGATTACAGATATTCAAGCACGGTCGTATATAATCCGTTCATTTGGCCCTCACCAATTCCGAAGCAGAGGGCGAAGATTGAGACGACAGCGCAGAAAATTCTTGACGCGAGGGCGAATAATCCCGGTAATTCTTTTGCGGCGTTGTACAACGATAATGTTATGCCCCTTGACTTGAGACGAGCACATGAGGCGAATGATGCGGCTGTGTGTGAGGCTTACGGCTGGGAGCGTGATATGCCTGAAGAGGAGATTGTGTCAATTTTGTTTGACATGTATCAAGCCTTGAAGGACGAGCGTAATTCGCGTAAAGCGTGAGAGCTTCGAGGCTGGGAGCGTCAGGGTACGAAGTTTCCGGCTTTGAAGCTGACATGTTAGTAGTAAATGTTGATATAATTTTTCATAAGGAGGTGAGAAAAAATGAGCGAGAAATACAAATGGGTGAAGCCTGACCGCAAAATGACGATGGACGAGCTTTGGGCACGATTTGAGTATGACCCGGATTATGTTGATGAAGATCCTGCGTATGAGCGAGCGTTTTATGACCGTTACGGAAATCCGACGTACGGTACTTTGTGCGCAATGTATGAGGATGAACATGATATCGGCGGCGGGCCTATGACGTTTGACGAGTTTTTAGTTGAGCTTAAGCAGTGGCGAGCGGAGGTAAAGGAAGAACAGGAAAATGAGAAATACGCAATGGCGAAGTAAATTTAAGCGCGATTTCAAACGTGAAGGAGCTGGAATACATAGCGGACTTCTTGAGCCAGGCGGAGTGTTTGAACAGGTCTTATTCCAACTCTCGAATAATCAACCTCTTGATGAAAAGTATAGAGATCATGCACTTCATGGAACTTGGGAAGGTTATAGGGAGTGTCATTTGCGTCCAAATTTATTGCTTGTGTACGCTCTTGAAGGTGATGAACTGCTGAGGCTTGAACGTCTCGGCAGTCATTCTGAAATTTTCGGAATATAAGGAGTGAAAAAATTTTGTCGTTCATATGGTCAGCATTAATGCCTCATCCTCCCGTTTTAATCCCCGAAGTTGGACGAGGACGCGAAAATGAAGCCGCAAAAACTTTAGCCGGAATTTCTGAGCTTACACGAGAGATTAAGGACGTAAAGCCTGATATTCTCGTCGTATTGTCGCCTCATCAGCCTTATGCTCCCGGCTGTTTGTTCGTGAATAACGCTAAAAATTTCTCCGGTTCGTTCGCAATGTTCGGAGCTGGAAACGTGAAGATTGAGGCTGAAACTTCGGATGAGCTTGAAAGTTTCTGCGAGTTCCTGATGGATAATGACGTGAGAATTTACACGGATACTTTCAGGGATTTATCTCGGGATCAAGGCTCAACAGTCCCGTTATATTTTCTGCGTAAAGCGTGGGGAAATTTGCCGCCGATGATAATTTGTTCGCCGATTGGGCTGAACTTGAACGAAGCGTATAAACTCGGCCAATCCCTGAGAAATTTTGCCAGTGAGAAAAATTTTGCGTTATTAGCGAGCGGGGATTTATCACATCGTTTAACTCCAGACGCTCCCGCTGGATATGAGCCGAATTACGCTCCCGTGTTCGAAGCAGCAATTGAGGAAGCATTAAGGACGTGTTCACCGTCGCCAATCCTTGAGCTTGATGATACAACTCTTGAACGCGCTGGGGAATGCGGCTTACGCTCAGTGATGATTATGCTGGGGCTTGCTGGTGAGAATGAGACTGTAAAAATTTTCTCGCATGAATGGCCGTTCGGGGTCGGATATTGTAATGCTTTATGGCTGAAGAGGTGAAAGATTATGAATGAACTTGTGAAATTGGCCCGTGAGACCGTGAGAAGGTTGCTTAACGATGAAAATTTGCCGGAGAATGGCGATGAGGTTATTGCGTCGGAATTATGGCGTGAAAAGCGCGCGTGTTTCGTGTCGATTAAGACTAAGTCAGGAGAACTTCGCGGCTGTATCGGAACGTTAAGCCCCATTCATGAAACTCTTGACCAGGAAATTATCGCTAACGCCGTATCTTCGTCAACGAGAGATCCCAGATTTCCGCCGATGACGAGCAAAGAGCTTGACAATGTAACTTTTTCCGTTGATGTCTTGTCTGAGCCTGAGAGCGCAAAAATTTCTGAGCTTAACCCGAAAATTTACGGCGTAATCGTCTCGAAAGGTTACAGACGCGGCGTATTGCTCCCGGATTTAGAGGGCGTTGACAGTGTCGAACAGCAAGTTTCGATTGCGGCGATGAAAGCAGGAATTTATGATATCGACGGAGTTAAACTCGAACGCTTCACAGTTGAACGTTACAAAGAAGAATGAACGCAAAATTTTATCGCAAAAACCCTGACGGAAGCATAGCGTGTGATTTATGCTTTCGAGGCTGTAAAATTTCTGATGGGAATTCCGGCTTCTGTGGAGTTCGTGATAATAAAGACGGTGAATTAATTTCTCCGTTGTTGGGAAAATTCTGCGCAGTCGCTGTTGATCCAATCGAGAAAAAGCCGCTCTTTCACTGGCAGCCCGGAACGTTCATTTATTCTCTCGGAAGCATAGGCTGTACAATGGATTGCCCGTTCTGTCAAAACTTTCAAATTGCTAAACCCTCACGAAAAATTCATTGCCAAGAAATTACGCCGTCTGAACTCGTGAAAAATATTCTCGAACTCGATTTACACGCAATAGCATTCACGTATAACGAACCGACTTTACAGGCTGAATATATCCTTGAATGCTCACAAAGTTTTCATGACGCTGGAATTTCCGTAGTCCTTGTTACCAATGGGGAAATGTCAAAATCTGCGTCTTCAGAGTTAATCTCATGCTTAAAGCTCACAGACGGCGCGGCCAATATTGACGTTAAAGCCTTCGACGAAAAAGTTTACGCAAAACTCGGCGGAAGTCTCGAAGCCGTGAAAGATAACGTGAAAAGTTTCGTTGACGCTGGCATTCACACTGAACTCACCTGCTTAATAGTTCCGGGTATTAGTGATGACAGAGAAAAATTCTCAGAAATGGTTGAATGGATTGCAAGTATTTCACGCGATATTCCCCTTCATGTTACGCGCTATTTCCCACGAAGATTTTACACAGAGCCTACGACGGATAAAAATATTCTCTATTCATTGGCCTCAATCGCAAAAAGTAAGTTAAAGTTCGTGCATATCGGGAATATTTAAGCCATTGACGTTGGGCCGAAATCGCTAAAAGTTAAGCCGGGAATATTAGCAAATTTCGTTCATGTGAGAATTTCTGAATAATGACAACATAGCTCACAGTAAATTATAATACTCACAATTCCATTAAAGATTTAGAAAGCCGGTGAAAATATGAACAGTCTTATTGTCTCACGATTTGGAGGAGACGCGGCCGCTAATTCCGAAGAAGTCAGGAAAGCCGCTGAAATCGTAAAATCTAATCCCGCACGCCGCTATATTATTATATCCGCACCAGGTTCAACTCACACAAGCTCAGGAATTACGGATATGCTTTACATGTGTCACGCGAGCGCAAAAAATCATGAGAATTATGACGTAACATTAGGAAAAATCCTTGACCGCTACAAAGAAATTGTTGACGGCTTAAAACTTAACTTTGACATTTACACGGAAATTAACGCTTTAAGAGAAAGTTTAGAGGCCGGAAGGGATTTAGATTATATTGGAAGTCGCGGCGAGTATATTATGGCTAAAATCTTCGCAAAATTTTTAGGCTGGGACTTTGTTGACGCTTCCGAAATAATTTTCTTTAACAAGGACGGCACTCCTGACATGGCAAAAACTTTCAGCATTGCCGAGAAAAAGCTCAAAAATTATGAACGCGCCGTAATCCCAAGTTTTTACGGTTCATTATCCGACGGGAGAATTAAGACTTTCATACGAGGAGACTGCGACACTGCCGGAGCTTTAGTAGCATGTGCGGTGAAAGCTGATTTGTTCGAGAAATGGAGCGACACAACCAAAATTTACAGCGCAGATCCTGCCGTAATTCCCAATCCCGAAATCATCAGGAACGTAACTTACAATGAGGCTATCGAGTTAAATTACATTGGCATAAATATAGTCAAGGATAACGTCTCAATTATGCTGAACGAGTCAGGAATTCCAATGAAGATTGCAAGTATTAATGACCCTGAAGACGACGAAATGTTAATAAGCCCGAAACTTCCTGAGAATATTTCACGAAGACTTGTTTTATGCATAGCCGGCCAAAAGAATTTCAACGTTATACGAATACAGAAATACGGGATTAACAGGACTTACGATATTGAAGAGAAAATTTTCGGTTTATTATCCAAACATAATATAGCCTGTCAGCATTACATTGCCGGTATTCACAGAATGGCGTTAATCCTTAAAAATTTGAGATTTGACCTGAGACGCAATGAAATTCTTGACGACATAAAAACTATAATTCAGCCGGATTCCGTAACAGTTGAGCGCGGACTTTCTTTAATAGCCGTAATCGGTGAAGGAATGGGCACGGTTAAAGGCGTTTTCGGTCGAATTTTTGAGGCTTTAGCTTCTGTAGGCATAAAAGTTCAGATGGTTGAGCAGGGTTCTGACGACTTAAATATAATTATCGGAGTTCATGATAACGATTACGAAAATGCGATAAAAGCGCTGTATCAGGCTGTAATCTTGGAAGGGTAATTACTGAGGTTAATATCATCACATGAACGGTGCTAAGTCTAGAATTATTGATTACTTGGACGGGCCAGATAAACGCTATATTATTCCGGTTTATCAGCGCAAATACGAATGGAAGCAAAACAACTGCCGACAGCTCTATAATGACCTGAAGAAGATTATTCATGAGAAACGTAAACAATATTTCTTAGGCAGCATAGTCTCGTCCGTAATTGGCAATGGAAATTTAGTAGAATATCACATAATCGACGGTCAGCAGAGAATTACGACGATAACGCTTTTGCTTCTGGCCATGAGAAATTTGCTCACTCAGAAGAAAATCTCAGCTCAAAAAAGTAATTTAAGCGAAGAAATCGATGAACGTTTCTTAATTGCTAAATGGGCGAACTATGACGACAAAATAAAGCTCCGGCCGGTTAAGAGTGATATTGAGGCACTGCATAAATTATTCTTGTCTGACGAAAGCGATTACGATAATGCTTCAAAGTTGACGGCCAATTACAACTTTTTCTGCGAACAGTTACTAAAACATGAAGTAACTATAGATGAATTATACGAGGCAATTTTCAAACTTGAGATTATCAGCATAACTCTTGAAAAGGACGACAACCCGCAATTAATCTTCGAGAGCTTGAACTCAACCGGACTTGCATTGACCGAAGGCGACAAAATCAGGAATTATGTCTTAATGGGTCAGCCTCCAAAGAAGCAAAAATTTCTTTATGAGACTTACTGGACATCAATTGAGAAATCGACAGAAAATGAACTGAGCAATTTTGTCCGGGATTATCTCAGCATGAAGCAGGGAGCAGTGCCAAATTTGAACTCGGTATATACTACGTTCAAGGATTACGCTGAAAAGTCGGGGCTTGACATTGAGAAATTGCTTGAAGATTTGCTGCGTTATGCGAGATTTTACGAGAAATTTTTGACGTGTAAGAGCGGCATTAACGATTTGATTAATAACTGTCTGTATAGATTAATGCGGCTTGAGATTACCGTAACTCGTCCGTTCATGCTCGAAGTCTTCAGGCTCAATCAGGACGGAATTTTATCACCTGATGACGTTTTGCAAATTTTTGTTGTAACTGAGAATTATATTTTCAGACGAAGTATTTGCGAGATTGCCTCAAATTCTCTGCAAAAGATATTTGTGGGCTTGAACAGGGAAATTTTACGCTTTGACGGCACGACTGATAATTACGTACAAAAGTTTATTTACGTCCTTCTGAGCAAACAGGAGAGCGGACGTTTTCCGGATGATAACGAGTTCAGCGCGGCACTCGAGACAAAACAGATATACTCAATGCGCGGCCAATACAAGAATTACTTGTTTGAACGCTTCGAGAATTTCGGGACGCTTGAGACTAAAACCGTTTATGAACATTTTGACAACGGCAGCTACACGATTGAACATATTATGCCTCAGAGATTAACTCGTGCATGGACGACTTCACTCGGCGAAAACGCGGCGGAAATTCATAGAACGTGGCTTCATCGTCTGGCCAATTTGACACTCACGGCTTACAATCCCAGCTTAAGCAACAGGCCTTTTTCGGAGAAACGGGACGCTCCGGATTTCGGCTACAAGAACAGCGGAATTAGAATGAACCAGAAAATTGCGCAAAAAAATTCTTGGGGACTTCCTGAACTTGAAGAAAGAAATTCTGAGATGATATTAGCCGCAAAAAAGATCTGGGAATTCCCGAAAACTAATTTTATTCCGGCTCAGAAACAATTCGCTTCATGCACGCTCGACAACGAATACGAGGATTTAACCGGAAAAATCATCACGAAATATAAATTTCAAGGTTATGAACAGCCCGCTTCAAGCTGGATAGAAATGTTTGAGAACGTGATAAAAACTTTGCACCAGCAGGACAAAAGCGTTCTAGCTGAATTGGCCGAGACTTCGGATTACGTCCACAAGACAGACGAGAATTTTATTAGGGCGCTGAAGATTGACGAAAATATTTACATGGAACGATCTACAAGCACGATGTTAAAACTTTCAATCTTGAGAAAACTTTTTGCTGAATATGACATTAATCCTGATGAGTTAGAATTTTTCTTCAAGTAAACATAAACAAATTCCCCCTGCTGTTTTCGCGGCAAGGGGATAAATTTTTATGATTATCTTATCTGACTAAGCAGGGCTTTTTGTTGTCGAACTTCCAGCCAGGAATTAAATATTGCATTCCGATTGCGTCGTCTCGTGCACCAAGAGCGTGTTTGAAGTAAAGTTCGTTCGCCTTCTTGACTTGCTCAATGTCAACGTCAACGCCAAGTCCGGGCTTCTTCGGAAGGTCAATGCACCCGTCAACAATCTGCATAGGCTCAACCGTTAATCTCTCGCGTCCTTCCTGCCAAATCCAGTGAGTATCAATCCCGTTCATCTTGCCAGGAATTGCCGCCGCACACTGTACGACCATAGCAAGCGAAATATCGAAGTGGTTATTGCTATGACAGCCCCACATTAACCCGAAATCGTTGCAAAGCTGACCAACTCTTACGCTTCCGTTCATCGTCCAAAAATGCGGATCTGCTAACGGAATATCGACGGCCTGAAGGATTAACGCATGAAACATCTGCCGCCAATCCGTATTAATCATGTTCGTAGCTGTCGGCATCATCGCGGCTTTTCTGAACTCGGCCATAACTTCGCGACCGCTGAACCCGCCTTCTGCTCCAACGGGATCTTCACAGTAAGCAAGACATTCTTTAAGCTGGGGGGCAATCTCTAAGGCTTCTTTCAAGCTCCAGCATCCGTTAGGGTCTAAGTCAACTCGAGCATTCGGGAAAGCCTTCTTTATCGCCTGGACAGCTTTCAACTCCTCTTTCGGCGGCAAAACTCCTCCTTTGAGCTTGAAGTCCTCGAAACCGTATTTCTCATGAGTGGCTTTTGCGAGCGCTACGATTTTCTCAGGAGTTAAGGCCTCTTCATGTCTCAGTCTGTACCAATCACACGAAGCATCCGGCTCTTCCTCATATGGCAAATCGGTCTTCTTTCTGTCGCCAATGTAGAATAAATAGCTCAGAAATCTCACGCGTTCCCTTTGAATACCGTCGCCCATTAATGCCGCCGCAGGAACGTCTAAGAATTTTCCCATCAAGTCGAGCAATGGAGCTTCAACCGCCGTAACAACATGAACGCCCGTTCTCAAATCAAACGTCTGAAGGCCGCGAACATCGTCTTTGATATTAGCGTCGAGCCACTTACGAACTTGATTAAGCGTGTTCTTGTAGTCAGCTAACCTTGTGCCGACAACTAAGTGTTTAATATCTTCAAGAGCCTTCGTAATTTTCTGGCCTCCGGGAACTTCTCCACAGCCGAGATTTCCGGAAGAATCTTCAAGAATTACGATGTTGCGCGTGAAAAACGGAGCGTGTGCACCGGATAAATTAAGCTCCATACAGTCATGGCCGGCGACAGGATAAACATCCATACGTGTAATTTTCGGTATAGCCGTCATGTTAATGATTGCCTCCCTCGTGAATTATAAAATTTTTTATGGGTAAGTGTATTATAGCAAAAAAAACAGCCTCCGAATTGATAAATCCGAAAGCTGTAATCAAGTTTGCTCCATGTCCGGCCTCTAAGCGTCCCCAAATAGTCCGAGAATATCAGATAAATCAACAGCATCATTCTGTTCTTCAACACGAGCGATTATCGCCTGACGTTCCTCTTCAAGACGTTTACGGGCCTCAAGAATACTTTTTGCCTGTTCAAGCTGTTTAATTGCCTGGTCTCGATAGCCTTTGTCATCAAGTATCATTGCCGCGTTGGTGATATAGCCGCCTAAAAATGCTTCGAACTTTTTAGCTTCGGCTTCGGAGTTGTCGCCCTCACCTTGAAATTTTCCAGTGTATTGATTAGCGAATTTTTCAACTTGCCATTCCAATAAATCTTTGCTGATTGCGCCTAACTCATCAAGCATCTTGTCAAAGTCCGTCTTCGTCGAAACTTTATCAACATAACGCTCACCAGACGTAAAATCATATTGCAGCTTGAACTCGTCAGGTTCAGGCTCTTCGTCTTGAGTAGGCTCGGTCTCTATTTCATCCGGTTCATGCTCACTAGTCGGCTCTTCAGGCTCAAGCGTCGTAACAGAATTATTATCATCACCATCAAACAAGGAGTTTTCATCAAAGTCTTCTGTTGAAACCTCTTCATGCTCCGGCTCAGGTTCTGAGATTTCCTGTTCTTGTTCGAGTTCCGGCGTTTCGAGTTCCTGTTCTTGCTCAGGTTCGACGTTTTCCGTTGTAATTTCCGGTTCTTGCTCAGGTTCGGGCAATTCTGGGGAAATTTCCGGCTCTTCAACTTCCTGCGTAATTTCTGGTTCAGGCTCCGAAATTTCTTGCGTAATGTCAGGCTCCGGCTCCGGCGTTTCAGGTTCAGCTTCCGGCTCGGTTATTTCTTGCTCGTGAACTTCTGCAATAATCTCCTTAGGTTCAGCAGGCTCAACAACTTTTTTATCAATTGCATTTAATAACGTCGAAATTAATTCCGGACTTTCCGGCTCTTCCTGTTCGATTTCCGGCTCAGGCTCTTCAACAGGAATTACAGGAGGCTGAATTAATATCTCTTCCTCTCGTAACTCCTCTGCTTTCTTCTTCCTGAGTAATGCTGCACGTAAATACGGCATTTAGTCCCCCAGTGCCAGCGTCATCAACTCGTCAATGCGCTTCACAAATCCCGCCGGGTCTTCCGGAGCAGCTCCCTCAAGAATTATCGCCTGATCGTATAACACTCTCAAGAAATCATTTACTCTCTCGTCATTCTCATTATCTTTTGCGAGCGTGATTAATTTCTTGATTATTACATTATCGGCGTTGAGCTCAAGAATTCTTTTCTGAACGGGAGGAACTTGACCGGCTGAACGTAAAATATTTTCCATTTGGAGCGACATTCCATTTTGAGAATCACGAAGACATGCGGGCGAATTTGTCAGCGTGAAAGAGAGTTTTGCGTTTTCGAGCTTGTCAGCAAAGATTTCAAGCGCAAGTTTCTTCAACGGCTCAAAGTCGGCTTCAAGTTCCTTAGCTTTCTCCTCGTTGGCTTTCTTCTCGTCGTCAGTGTAAGGCGTAACATCATCGCGGGCAATGTTCAGCAAATCTTTCGCGTTGTCATCGAGAATGTAATTAGCTTCCGACAAAATTACCTCATCAACGGGATCCGTCATCAATAAGACTTCATAACCCTTATTCGTGAACGGCTCAAGTTTCGGCGATGCTTTCAAGGCTGAGAGATTATCACGTCCGGCCAAGCAATAAATTCCTTTTTGATCTGGCTTCATGCGGGCTTCATACTCGGCTAAAGTCGTCCATTCGTCGTTTGCTGTCGTCCTGAATAACGAGATTTCAAGAAGATTTTTAGCGTGTTCATGATCTTGAATAATTCCCTCTTTCAAGATTTTTCCGAAGGCAAGCCATAACTTAATATATTTTTCTCGGTCATCATTCAGCATTTTTCGGAACTCGTTCAAGATTTTACGCTGAGTGCTTCGTCTGATAACTCGGATTATCGGCTCATCTTGCAAAATCTCACGGGAAATGTTCAGCGATAAATCCTCACTGTCAACAACTCCACGAACAAAACGCATATATCCGGGAATTAATTCTTTGCAATCGTTCATGATGAAAACTCGGTTGATGTATAAGCTAATTCCGCCGCTCTCAGGGTTCATGAACAAGTCAAACGGTGCTTCAGTCGGGATGAATAATAAGCCCTTGAAATTCGTTGAGCCTTCCGCGTTAATCTTGATGTGAGCTAACGGGTCGCGCCAGTCATGCGTTAAATGCTTGTAGAACTCCGTGTATTCTTCTTCCGTAATTTCGCTGTCCGGTCTCTGCCAGATTGCTTTTTGCGAGTTTATGACTTTATCCTTAAAGAATATTGGCCACGAAATAAAATCAGAATACTTCGCGATTATTCCCCTGATTGTCCACTCATCAGAATAATCTTTCGCGTCGTCGTCAGCTTTGGGCTTCAAGAAAAGTTTTACGGTCGTCCCGCATTCGCTTCGTTGTTCGGCCTCGTCAATCGTGAATGAACCTTCACCGTCAGAAATAAATTTATACGTCTCACTTGTGCCGAGCTTTCGCGTGATAACTTCAACTTTTTCTGCTGCCATAAAGACGGAGTAAAATCCAACGCCGAATTGTCCGATTAATTCTTGGGAAGTGTTATTATCTTTTGCGGCCTTGAGAAATTCTTTCGTGCCGGATTTAGCGATTGTCCCTAAAAATTTTATCAGCTCATCACGAGACATCCCAATTCCGTTGTCGCTGACTGATAAAGTCTTCTCGTCTGGATTTACTTCAATTTTTATCTCTGGATTTGTGTTCTCTGCAAGCTCTGAATTTTTTAGCGTCTCAATCCTTCGTTTATCTAATGCGTCAGAAGCGTTTGATATTAATTCCCGTAAAAATATATCTTTATTCGAGTAAACGGAACTTATCATCATTCGCAATAATTCCGCCGCCTCAGTCTGGTAATAAAATTTTTCTTCGCTCATAATTCCCTTACCTACCATAAAAAGCCGGAGACATGCAAATTTACACACCTCCGGCCATGCTTAAAATTTCAATTTCCTAAAAAACTTAACCTGCTGCCTTTTCAGTATCAATCTTCACAACCTGACGGCCGCGATAAAAACCGCATGACGGGCAGGCATGGTGCGAAATTGTGAACTCTCCGCAATTCGGGCAGCTAGTTACTTCAGGTGCGCTAAGTGCCTTGAGCCAATTCGCTTTTCTTTGTGATGTACGGGCATGAGATGTTTTTCTTTTCGGTGTTGCCATGAAATTAAATCCTCCTAATGTAGATTATTATTCAAACTTAAAATCTCGCAGTGCTTCAAGTCTTGTGTCTATAATTTCGTCCTTGCAGGAACATTTTCCCTCGTTCAAGTCTGCCCCGCAGTTCGGACATAAACCTGCACAATCTTCTTTGCACAATACTTTTGTCGGCAGTAAAGTGTAAAGACTTTCGTCAATCTGAGGCATTACATCAAGCACCCGCCCGAAATAATCAACTTCAACGGGCATTAAGTCATCAAATTCATTTTCGTCTTCTGCCTCTACACCGCGCGAATAATAAAGATACATTAAATTTCCCGATATTTCAAGATCTACAGGTTTAAGACACCTCGCACATTCCGCACTAATTTCAGCTGACACCTCAATTTCTGCGATTAATAACTCATTTTCAAGCCAACGAATTACAGCTTCAGCGTGAAAACCTTTCGGAAAAATAAAATCCTGTCCTTCAAAGTTCAACACGCCTTCGGGAAAATCCCATTGTTCAGAAACTTCGGCCTCAGTGTCATTTTTAGGCGGAAGAGAGATTAAGGCCTTCTGGCTTTCGTGAAATAATTTATGCAAATGCTATTCTCTTAGTCTCGCGGGCAATCATTAACTCTTCATTCGTCGGGCAAACTACAACTTTCACTTTTGAATCATCTGCGCTGACGACTGCTTCTTTTCCGCGAATGTTATTTTTGTCCGGGTCAATCTTTACGCCCATGAACTCGAGTTTTTTGCATACGCCCTCACGTGTTGCGCCGCTGTTCTCGCCAATTCCTGCTGTGAAGACGATTACGTCAAGTCCGCCCATAGCGACCGTGTAAGCTCCGATGTATTTTGCAATTCCGTACTCGAGCATATCAATTGCAAGTCTCGCGCGGTCATTTCCTTTAGCGGCAGCCTCTTCAACGTCGCGTAAATCGCTGCTGACACCGGAAATTCCGAGCAAGCCGCTCTTCTTGTTCATGAAATTGTTCATCTCGTCGGCCGTGTACTTCGTGATGTTCTGCACAAACGGAACGCACGCAGGATCCATATCACCGGTACGTGTTCCCATTAAGACACCAGCAAGAGGCGTTAATCCCATTGAAGTATCGATGCATTTTCCGTTCTTGACTGCGCTGATTGAGCTTCCATTGCCGAGATGACATGTTACCATTTTGATGCTCTCAAGAGGCTGGCCGAGAAATTCTGCGGTTCTTAACGCGACAAAATGATGGCTTGTTCCGTGTGCTCCGTAGCGTCTAACTCTGTGTGTCTCGTAAAATTCCCAAGGAAGCCCGTACATGTAAGCATAATCCGGCATTGTCTGATGGAACGCAGTATCGAAAACTGTAACGTTCGGAAGATTAGGCAATGCGTGCTGAATTGCTTCGATGCCCATAATGTGGCCGGGATTGTGGAGCGGCGCAAGAGGAATGCACTGACGTAAACCGTCCATAACTTTATCGTCAACGAGCACGGACTCTTTGTAGAGATCTCCACCGGAAACTATACGATGACCAGCGGCCGCAATTTCGTCAAGTGATTTAAGAACGCCATGATCTTTGTCGAGCAATGCCTCAAGTACGAGCTTCATAGCTACTTTGTGATCTTTAATCGGCGTTTCAACTTTGAACGGGTCTGCGCCTGTCTTTCTGTGCGTTAAATTTGAGCCGTCAATGCCTATTCTGTCAACAAGGCCTTTTGCTGAGACGGATTCGTCTTCCATGTCGAATAACTGATACTTGAGGGATGAACTGCCGCAGTTGATTACGAGAATTTTCATGACGTTTATGAATACCTGCCTTCGTAATATAAAAATGGCGGAGACGTAGAGATTCGAACTCTAGGAACGGCAAGCCGCTCAGTTGATTTCGAGTCAACCGCCTTCGACCACTCGGCCACGTCTCCACACTATTAAGAATGTGAAAAATATGAAAAGTTGACGGGGCTAATTATAAACGCGTGATTGTTTCATTGTCAAATTATACTGCAAAATAGAACGTGTTATATTATTCTGCAAAATTCCAATCGGGGCGTGAATGTTCGGCTAAAACTTTTGCTCGTATTGATTTGTCGAACGGCCATAAAGCACCGAGCTTGTAATCCCATTCATCAGGCTCAATTTTTCCTAGACCTCTGGCAGTCGTAAAAGTCATCTCGCCGAAATAAACTTTTTCCCCAGCAGAATATAAATCAACTCGAACATGTCCGAAGCCTTTACATAAAATAGAAGCAATCTTCTTCATCTCGTCATAATTAACAGGAACAGGAGCAACAGAATTATATTTTATATGATCCGGTCTCGTAAAAGGCTGTAAGTTCCAGTCCATGTCGTAAAAATTTATGCTCAAGTCAAGATTTCTTTGCCCGAATGTAACGAAACAGAAGTAAGGTTTTCCATCAAAGCAGTAAAATTTATACTCGTTCAACCCGCCGTCGAGATAGGGTTCAATTAAGATTTTAGGTTTGATACCGAGATATTGCATCTCACAAAATACCCAAGCATAATTTATACTCATGAGAATGTCATATTTACGCTTTAATAATTTCATGTCAAGTTTGCTTTTATCCCTGCATATAGTAACGCTCCCGCAGTCATGATTGCATTTAATCACGAACTGTTCAGGAAGGGAAGAAAAATCAATCTCGTCAAAACTGTCATAAACGCCTATTAATGGGATGAGATATTCACTTCCGATTTTCTCAGTAACCCATTCACGAACGGAATATTTATCAGCAAGTTGAGTTTTAAGAGGGGAAGGCATATATAACTTTGAGACCTGTAATTTTTCGTTGAAGGATTTAGGATTGTCCCAGTCGATTTTACGGCCGAAAACTTTTTCATATTGCTGGTTAATTTCGTCCTCAATCTCAGAGTAAGACATTTTTATGTGGCGGGCCTGATTAGAGAGCATTATTCTTCTCCTGCGAAAGGCGAAGAGTTTTTGTATCAACGGGTAATTTTCATTTGCGAAATTCTCACGTATAAATTTTCTCAGTGATGATAACATCTTTTTACTCCTTTAAATATGCTACTTGAAATATGCAACAGCTTCCTTCAAGTCTCCGGCTAAATCGTTCATAACGTTCGTGTCATCCGAAACCTTTTTCACGTTCCCCGCAATCATCTCAACTGAGGCCGCAACTTCCTCATTCGTCGCAGAAGTTTCTTCGGAAATTGATGCGAGATTAGTAACAGCGTCGAGAATTATTCCCTTGATACTCTCAAGCTGATTTGTAACATCAGAGACTGAAGAGATTTCATTAATTGAAGCGTTAATGTCCTCGTTAAGGGCGTTAAATTTTTCCTGAGACATAGCAAGCAGCATTCTTTCATCGTTTATGATAACCCTGATATTCTCGGCTTCGTCGACACATTCACTCGAAAGAGCTTCAATTTCTGCGGCAACATCACGAATTTGATTAGCAGACTCATCGGACTGTTCAGCGAGTTTCTTTATCTCGGCGGCGACAACTCCAAATCCACGTCCGGCATCTCCTGCTCTTGCGGCTTCAATGCTGGCGTTGAGCGATAATAAATTCGTCTGTGAGGCTATTGCTGAAATTACCTGTACCATTTCTTTGATTTTATCGATTGACTCATTCGTCGCGTTAATCTTGGTCGCGATAACGTTAATTGCTTCCGATGACTTTATCGATGAACTTGCTACGTCATTGATGCACTTCATGGCTTCGGTGTTGGCCTCATTCATAGTGTGAGAATTTTTGTTGAGGTTCTCGACGTTCTTCACAGCCTGTTCAATTACGCTTCCCATACTGCTGACGTTTTCGTTGATGTCTCTTACGCTTGAAGCCATTGTTACCGTAGTTTTAGCGAGGGCCTGCATTGATTCTGCAATCTGAGTGGCTGAATATGACGAGTCATGAGCCATTTCGGCCGTTGATTTTACGGTGTCAGTGAGTGAGAAGGCTGAAACTTGAATTTTCTTGACGACTTCGTTGAGAACTGCGCTTAATTTTCCGGCGGCATGGATTAGCTGTGAAGTTTCGTAAATTCTGCTTTTAGCTTTGATTTGCACGTTGAGATTTACATCAAGGAGTTTTTCTATTCTGTTTGCGACTTCTCTCAAGGGATTGGCGATATTTCGGGCGATTATGAGTGTAATAATCGTGAAGATGAAGATTAAAGCCAAGCTGATAGCAATTATTATTCCGTAAATTTTTCTCTCGGCCGCTTGAATTTGTGTAGCTGGCTTGCCGGAAAATGCCATCCCGTAAATTTTCGTAGCTTGCTGAATGGGCATGTAATACACGTGATAATCAATCCCGTTAATCTTCACGTTGTCCGAGTAATAATCATTTCCCTTGCTGACAGCCGCCCACACAGCGTCAGAAGCCGGAGTTCCTTCGATACGTTTTCCCGAATTGTCTTTTATCGTCGTCATGAAGCGTATATTTTCCTTGAAGAGTGTCAAGTCAACGCCGGTTGCTTTCATCGAGTCAATATAATCCGTGTTATATCGAATAAATCCGTCAACGAGGTCATAATTATTCAGAATGTCATATTCATAATATTCACGAAGGGATTTAGCGGCGAGGATTAACTGTTCTTTTGTGCTCTGCTTGATATTAGTTATCGCTACTCTTGAAGTTACTAATGCGACGATTGTAACAGCTGTAATGAGGGGGAGTAAAGCGAGCGCTATCAACATGAATTTGAGGCTGATTTCCTTATTTTTCTTCATTATAGATTTTCTCCTCAATTAAATTTTCAGGTCCGTAATATTTCTTGCGTCATACGGGGTTTGTTGGTACACAAAGTAATTCAGCCAGTTTGAATAAAGCAAGTTCGCGCTTGACCGCCATGTGCAAATTGGGGGCTTTGTGTCGTCATCGTTGGGAAAATAATTATACGGAACGTGAATAGCAATCCCGGCCCGTTTATCACGCCAATATTCGAGAGCTAAAGTCTCCGGGTCATATTCAGAATGTCCAGTTATAAAAAGCTGTCTGCCTTCATTTGTGGAAATTGCATAAACTCCAGCTTCGTAGCTCTCGGATAAAATTTTCAGCGCAGGAACTTTCTTCACGTCTCTTCGCATTATGGTAGTGTGTCGCGAATGAGGGACCATGAAGACGTCATCAGAGCCGCGAAATAATATCGAACCTTTGTGAGTAACTCTATGCTGAAACACTCCGAAAAGTTTTTGATGAAGATGAATTTTCGGGATCCCGTAATGATAATATAATCCTGCTTGAGCTCCCCAGCAAATATGAAACGTGCTGTGAACGTGAGACTTGCTCCAGTCCATAATTTCGCATAATTCCGGCCAATAAGCAACCTCTTCAAACGCAAGATGTTCAACAGGCGCGCCGGTTATAATCATGCCGTCAAAGAATTGTTCCCTCACGCTGTCGAAAGTCTTATAAAACGCGAGCATATGTTCAATCGGCGTATTCTTGGGAACTCGTCCGCTCATTGTCAATAATTCAATCTCAACTTGAAGCGGAGTGTTTCCCAAGAGCCTGGCTAATTGCGTCTCAGTAGTTATCTTTGTGGGCATGAGGTTAAGAATTAATATGCGCAAAGGTCGTATGTCCTGAGTTAAAGCGCGTCGGCGGGTCATTACGAAGATATTTTCACGCTCAAGAATGCTTGCGGCCGGAAGATCTCCGGGAATATTTATAGGCATTATGCAAAATCTTTCAGTAATTCATCACGCAGAAATTTCACGCCTTTAGAAGCAACTTCACGGATTACACGGAAATTCAGCCAGCCAGGAACGTCAACTTCTTTCGGGTCAATCAAGTATGCTTTTGTCCCTGAACGTAAATCCTGAATAAGTCCAGCAGCAGGATAAACGACGAGCGACGAGCCTATAACAGCGAAGATGTCGGCACTCCGAACGAGTTTAGCGGCGTTCATAATCTCCGGGACAGCTTCACCGAACCAGACGATATGAGGACGTAAAGTTTCGCCGTCTGAATTTTTCTCGCCGTATTCCATTTTTCTATAGCCGATGTCGATAATTTTATTCTCGTTGTTAACTGGCCTTGCTTTGGTGAGTTCTCCGTGTAAGTGCAGGACGTGTGAGCTTCCGGCTTTTTCGTGTAAGTTGTCAACGTTTTGAGTGATGATTTGAACGTCAAAATATTCTTCGAGTTCAGCCAAAATTTTATGTCCGTCGTTTGGTTGAGCCTTCTCGAGTTGCGCGCGCATGTCGTTGTAGAAATCCGTCATTAATTTTGGGTTGCGATACCAGCCTTGAATACTCGCGACGTCCTCAACGTTATATTTTTCCCAAAGTCCGCCGGAATCCCTGAACGTCTGAAATCCGCTCTCTGCGCTAATTCCTGCTCCCGTAAGAACTACGAGACGTTTTTTGCTGTCAGTCATGAAAAATTTCCCTCCTGTTTATAAATTATTGGACTGCTAAACACTTTTTAAGACTAACAAAATCCGTTCTTGTTAGAATTATGGCTATCAGTCATGAAAAAATTTCTCTTGTCAAAAATTTTTCCGTCTCTTGAAGTGTCAGCTATGAAGAAATTATTATAAATTAGTAAAATAATATCATCAAAGGCTTTAATTTTTACATCGTCAATAAATATTCTGACTTAAAAATTTCCTGTTATCAAATATTTCTTCACGCTCATTTATCGCCTGTAACGAGTTAATTATTATGTATAATGATAAATAATTTTTACACTTGGGGGAAAGTATAAAGTGAAATTTAACGAGAGCTTAACATTCATAAAGAGATTTGCGAAGTCGCCCCGAAGAATAGGGAGTGTTGCGCCGAGTTCAAAATTTCTGACTAAGGCGGTGCTTGATCGAGTTGACTGGGAGAATGCAAATTTTATCGCTGAACTTGGAGCAGGAACGGGAGTTTTTACGCGTGAGATTGTGAAACGTGCAAAGTCTGACGCGAAAATTTTAGTGTTCGAGATTGATCCGGCATTGCAAAAAATGATTAGGGAAGAACATCCGGAGCATAAGGGCTTAAGTCTTCACAGTGATGCTCAGGAATTGCGAAAATACATGAATGATAACGGGATTAATCAGCTTGATTTTGTGATTTCGAGTTTGCCGTTTACAGTTCTGCCGCCGAGAATGACCGTGAGAATACTTGATGCTGTCGTGAAAGCCTTGAAGCCTTCCGGACATTTTGTAGCGTATCAATATTCGTCAATCATGAAGCATGTCCTAAAAAAGAAATTCTCGCATATGAAAACTCGCTTTGTAATGTTCAATATTCCGCCGGCTTTTGTTTATGACTGCTGGAGATAAAAATATTGAACGGTGTAACGCTATTTTTCGTCATGAATGAGATGATTTTCACGTTTTATGATGACATTATCGCGTTATGATTAAAAAATTTCGCTGTAAGTCTAATTTGTATAAAACTTTCTGTAAAATGTACATAATTAACTTTTAGGGATATAATGAGTTCATTGTATGCTAAAAATATTTTGTTAATCTTCTCTGTTCATTATGAATGGGCAGAGAAATTTTTTTATCGGCTTGAATGTGGAGTTGAACTTTACGCTTAGATTTTCCAAAAACAGCCGGCTTTTACAGTGAAGAGCTGAAACTTGATGTTGATAATGAGAGTTGGGAGAATTTGGCAAAAAAAAATAATGGCGGAAACGTAGAGATTCGAACTCTAGGAACATCACTGCTCAGACGCTCTCCAAGCGCCCGCCTTCGACCGCTCGGCCACGTTTCCACGAAAAGGAATTATAGCACAAAAACTTTTTCAGGTGTCAAATATATTCACGCTCTCTTGTGAGTTTTCGCAGGATAATTTTTTTGTGTCTTGACCAGACAACTTCACACGAGGAGGAATAACATCATGGCAGACAGAACAAAAGAAGCCGTAGGAACAGTAACTGGAGCAGCAGGCGGAGCGGCACTGGGCGCGAAACTTGGAGCAGGTATCGGGATAGCTCTTGGGCCTTTGGGAGCAATCGCCGGCACAATACCCGGAGCAGTAATCGGAGGTCTAATCGGAGCACTCACCGGCAACAAAATAGGGACAGAAATGGACAGGACAGACTGACACACAAAAAAATTACTCCCTCGACACATAATCGGGGGAGTTCTCGTAGTCTCTACAGCCTAGCTATAATTGCGTCCCTCATCTGTGAACCTGAAATTAACTTTGTGCCCTCAGTGAAAATATCCGGAGTTCTAAGTCCAGCCTTTAAGACTTCATCAACAGCATTCTCAATTTTATTCGCCTCATTGTTCATGTCGAAGCTGTAACGAAGCATCATAGCTCCCGCCAAAATCGTCCCGATTGGGTTAGCTTTATCCTGGCCCGCAATGTCAGGAGCTGAACCGTGAATAGGCTCATAAAGTCCACGATTGCCTTCTCCTAAACTCGCGCTCGGTATCATTCCGATTGAGCCTACAATCTGGCTTGCCTCATCCGAGAGAATATCGCCGAAAGTATTTTCAGTTACGATAACGTCAAATTCAGAGGGAACACGGATTAACTGCATTGAAGCATTATCAACATAGAGATGATTTAATTTCACTTCGGGATATTCTTTAGCGACGTCCTCGACAATTTCACGCCAAAATCTTGAAGTCGTGAGAATATTGGCCTTATCAATCGACGTTACAATCTTGCGCCGTCCCATTGCCATTTTAAAGCCAACGTGAGCAATGCGTCTAATTTCGTGTTCAGTATATTCCATGACATCACGAGCGGCACGTTCACCTTCCGGAGTTTTGAAGGCCTCATGTTTACCGAAATAAATTCCGCCTGTAAGTTCACGGACGATAATAAAATCAATTCCCTTCTCGGCAATGTCTTTTCTTAACGGACAAGCTGAAGCCAACGGAGCAAAAATTTTAGCCGGACGAATATTCGCAAAAACCTTCAAGCCTTTACGAACTCCCAATAATCCACGCTCGGGACGATTTTCCGGAGGCTGATTGTCCCATTTTGGGCCGCCGACTGCTCCGAGTAATGTTGCGTCAGCTTCCTGGCAAATTCTTAAACTTTCAGCGGGTAAAGGTTCGCCGTATTTGTCGATTGCGTTTCCTCCCATTGCGACACTCTCAAACTCGAAGGCTCCGGGCGCAACTTTCTCGATAACTTTCAGCGTAGCTCCGATGACTTCCGGGCCAATCCCATCACCGGGAATTACAGCAACTTTCTTTGTCATGAATAATTCCTCCTTATTGTATTGCAACTTTTTACGACGAATAATATTAGCACATATAGAGAGAAGTATTCAGCATATTATTATACGTAAATCAACTGATGACAATTCGTTTTTTTTTTACAATATCCGCAAGAGGTGATATGAACAATGAATTTAGGCAACACGACATATGAATTAGTTAGTACTGCAGGTGCTAATGATACTACATCTGAAAAGATGAAGAGCATAATTGCGGAGTTGAAACATAACCCGGAATTTGCAGAGACAGGGGCAGTGCTTCCTATGTTACAACTTGCACTGAGAGCGGCATTAACACCTGGCAATGATGATAATTCTGAGCGTAGGTTAGGTGTAATAAGGGTGATTGCTGAGGCTGTTGCAGAGGATTATAGCAAAATGTATTTGCGCATGCTGATACAGGATATAGCACCAGGAAAAACTGAAAGCATAATCAATAAGATTTTTGGCGCAACAGTAAAGAAGGGAATGTGAGTAATTATGAGCGCAACGGATGACTTATTCAGGGCAGTTATAACACCGGGAACATCGGCGAGCGATATAATGAGATTGATAAGGCAAGGAGCAAACGTAAACGCACAGACTCCCGAAGGAATTACGCCGCTTATAGGTGCTGTGAATTTGTTGGACGGTAACGCAGTACAAGTTCTCATTGAGGCTGGTGCGAGAGTCAATGCCAGAACGGCTGAAGGCAAAACAGCATTAATGTGGGCTGCCACAAGAAATAAAGATGCTACCGTTATAGGTGCGTTGATTAGAGCCGGAGCTGATGTAAATGCAACAGATTCATACGGCACTACCGCGCTGTTATGCGCTGCAAGTGAAAATCCTAACCCTGCAATAGTAAGAGATCTCGTGAGAGCAGGTGCAAATATAAATCACACAAACATATTCGGCAATACTCCTTTAATGATGGCTGCCGGAGGCAACCCTAATCCCGGAGTAGTGAGGCTTCTCATTGATCTTGGAGCGAATGTTTTTGCGAGAAATTCTGACGGGGTAACTGCTTTGGACTGTGCTGACTTCGGTGATTATGGATCAAGCCATGTTCGCGAAGTAAAATCTTTCATTCTGCGAGCGATGAAGTAGACGCAACACAGATAAATATACTCCCCTGAAAGCATAAACCTTCGGGGGAGCGTTTTTGTGGCCTAGTTCTTGGCTTTCTTCAACGATGCCATTAATCCCCCGTCAGCAATCATATTCTTTATGAACTCTGGGAACGGCTCAGCCTTATACGTCTTATTCTTCGTCTTGTTCGTGATTATTCCGGTGTCGAAATTCACGCTGACTTCATCGTTATCATTAATATCTTCGGCGGCTTCGGGACATTCAAGGATTGCGAGACCGATATTGATAGCGTTACGGTAAAAAATTCTCGCGAAACTCTTAGCGATAACGCAGGAAATTCCCGAAGCCTTAATCGCAACTGGAGCATGTTCACGTGATGAACCGCAGCCAAAATTAAAGCCAGCAACGATAATATCTCCGTCGTGAACTTTTGCGTGAAAATTTGCGTCAATATCCTCCATGCAGTGTGAGGCTAATTCTTTCTCGTCCTGACTTGCAAGATAACGAGCCGGGATTATTACGTCAGTGTCAACATGATCTCCGTATTTGTGAGCAATACTCATTTACATTACCTCCTCAGGGTGCGAAATATGCCCGGTAATTCCGGAAGCGGCAGCAACAGCAGGAGACGCAAGATAAACTTCACTCTTGACATGTCCCATTCTGCCGACAAAATTACGATTCGTCGTCGACACACAGCGTTCACCTTCGGCCAATATTCCCATGTAACCGCCGAGACACGGCCCGCAAGTCGGAGTTGAGACTACACAGCCGGCATCAAGGAAAATATCACTATAGCCGAGCTTCATGCATTCCCTGTAAATTTTCATCGTTGCCGGGATAATTATTCCTCTAACGCCGTCAGCTAAATGTTTTCCCTTCAGAATTTCTGCGGCAGCTTTCATGTCCTCAATTCGTCCGTTTGTGCATGAGCCTATTACAATTTGGTCAATCTTAATGTCGCGGCCCTCTTTTGCTGGTTTAGCGTTCTCGGGTAAATGAGGCCATGAGACTGTGCAGTCAACTTCATCAAGATTAATCTCTACAACGCTCTCATATTCCGCGTCGTCGTCAGGATAATAAGCCGTCCATTCACGATTAACTCGGCCATTGAGATATTCACGCGTAATGTCATCAACCGGGAAAATTCCGTTTTTTCCGCCCGCTTCAATAGCCATGTTAGCAATCGTCAATCTGTCAGCCATCGTTAATTCACTCAAACCCTCACCAGAAAACTCAAGCGATTTATATAATGCTCCGTCAACTCCAATTTTGCCGATTAAGTACAGAATTAAATCTTTGCCGGAAACATAAGGCCGTTTTTTCCCTGTGACATTAACTTTTATTGCCGCAGGAACTTTGAACCAGGTATAGCCAGCTGACATTGCCGCGCCCATATCCGTTGAGCCGACTCCGGTCGAGAAAGCATTAACAGCTCCGTACGTACAAGTGTGAGAATCCGCACCGATTATCGCTTCACCTGGAGCAACAAGTCCTTGTTCGGGTAAAAGTGCGTGTTCAATTCCCATCGTGCCGACATCGTAATAATGCTCAAGCCCAAATCTTTTTGCGAACATCCGGCATTGCTTGCATTGTGTAGCTGACTTGATATCTTTATTCGGGACAAAGTGATCCATCACCATTACAATTTTGCTGGTGTCAAATACGCTGTCGAAACCTGCCGCCTCGAACTCGTTAATCGCTACAGGAGTTGTTATGTCATTGCCGAGAACTAAATCGAGTTTAGCCTGGATTAATTGGCCCGCATGAACTTCATCAAGTCCGGCATGCTTAGCGAGGATTTTTTGTGTCATTGTCATTCCCATTTGTGAAAAATTCCCCCTCATAAAATAGAGTTTGTGAGTTTCATAATTATACATACCTGAACAAATAATTTCTGATTATGAACTCCGTCAACTCCTCAACGTTGATATTTTCGTTCAAGCACCATTCAAATACACAGCCTTTTACGATTGAGCAAAGTCCTACAGCGATTTTGTGAACGTTTATCGAAGCTGGAAGGGTGATAATTTTTTCCTTGAGTGCAAGAGTTAATTCACGTTCGCTTCGTTCCATGACTGTACCGGGCAAAAATTTTCCGTCTCGTTCTCCCATGTGTGCAGAAAGAATTTTATTCTCGGGATTGTAAAAATTTCTCACGAATTGACGGCCGAATTTTATATAACGTTTTATCAGGATAATATAAAGCTCTGAAATTCTGCCAGGTAAATCTTTAATGGGAGTTTTCAGCTCAACGTCATTAAACGAAGGCTCAGTGATAAAGTTCATCATTAAAGCGTTTTTGTCGTGAAAAAAGTAATAGAACGTTCCTGTTGATACTCCGGCTTCACTGCATACTGAACGTACGGTTAAAGTTGTTGTGCCCTCTCTTGAGATTATAGCGGCGGCGGCGTTGATAATTGCGGTTCTGCTGCTATTGTCAACTTCGGACTTCTTCGGACGGCCTGAATGTTTGTTCGTGTTCTCGTCAAAGATAAATTCAGTAATCGTAGTCTTTCTGATTTTTTCCACGTTAATCACCTCACTTTTGACATTATAGAACACGTTATATTATAATCACAGCACGAAAATAGAACATGTTATATTTTTCGAACGATTTCTTATGCAATTTATTCTGGATTATGCAGGTGAAAAAATTTATTATGAACGTAATTTGCTAGCCAGATTATGTATTACATTTGCAGAAGATTTATCATGAAAATTATTTACTGGTCGGATTATGCGTGCCAATTTTGCTATATCGGGTTGGTGAAAAATATAATGTTCCCGGAACTTTACCGCTTGAGGACATAGAGGACATAAAAGAAAATTCTGCGTAAAGTGCTTAAAGTTCAGGCTATGTCGTGCAGATTTTATAAATATGATAAAACAGCTAAATCTATCACAATAAAATATAATATAAGCAATAAAAGGAGGCATAAGAATTGTGAAATATAAGGAAGCCGAATATCCGACGCAATCGGGCCAATTCCAAAATCAACGCTCAAAATTAACGGTGAAGCTATAATCAGGTCAGCTGTCAGGAAATTATCAGCGAGAAATATCAAGACTTCAATTTGTACGGGTTACAGGAGCGAGAAAATTATTGATGCTCTCGAAGGCTTTAACGTCAAATTTTTTCATAATCCATTCTTTGACATCACGAATAATATTGCGTCTCTTTGGTTCGCTCAAGATTTCATGAATGATAATGAAGACTGCTTAATTCTCAGTGCTGACGTTGTCTTTGATGAATTATTGCTCGACAAAGTTATTCAGGCAAAAGGATCTCTTGTTATGGCGGTGGATTCTTCGAGGACTAACGACGGAGATTATTTCTTTACTCTGAACTCCGACGGCTTAATCATAAGTAATAATCTGCAACACAATCAAGGGAAAAGGTGTATCATTCGCAGAAAATAATGTTGACTGGCACGACAATTATTTGACTCCGGAACTCTATAATCAAGCAATTCATGAACTTGGCAGTCAAGATTTAAGCTCCGTCCGAGAATCAGCATGGGACAGATTTGCGACGAGAATAATTCCCAATAATCCCTCCAAAGAAAATTTCCAGCAAGACAAAATACGTATAAATACTTACGGGGTGACAAATAGTAAGACGATCGTCGGAGAAACTGCATATCTTCTCGCTGAACAAGACGATAAGTTCACGTTAATTGCTGCGGACTGCGCTAAAAGAATAAACGTTTCAAAACTCATAAAATCCCATCCGGAAAAATTTCTCGAAGTCGGAATTTCAGAACAAAATATGATATGTATGGCCTCAGCAATGGCGAATGAGGGCTTTCACGTTTTTGCTGCTGCTTATGCTCCATTTTTGACGGCTCGAGCTTTAGATCAAATTCGAGTTAATCTCGGCTATATGAACGCGCCTGTGTGTCTTGTTGGACTTTCTTCGGGACTTGTTGCCAGCGATTGCGGATATTCGTAGCATTCCGGGAATTGATATTAT
>ERZ842401.472-NODE-472-length-58898-cov-7.155634_pt1 | contig 58898 bp, 58 predicted proteins | sample MGYA00521270_ERZ842401 | MGnify/ENA primary metagenome ERZ842401 (study PRJEB31892, sample SAMEA3878208) | bioreactor metagenome | biome: Moose rumen | place: Sweden | collected 2011-10 | study: EMG produced TPA metagenomics assembly of the PRJEB12797 data set...
GAGCTATTAAGCTCATGAGGTTGTGAGTTTTTGGTTACCTGAAATGCGTTAGGGTACAAGCAGGGTACAAGCAGGGTATGAGGTTGTGAGTAATGCGTATGAACAGAGATGTTGACAATGTGTGAGAGGATTAGTATGCTTGTTTTTCACATTTTGTAAGCATAGCGCGTTTTCGTGAACAACCATCAAGGGCCTGATGCTAAGCAGGCAATGGAGAGGAATGGATTAGTCGGTTGTCTGGGAGCTCGCTCACAAGAACACGAATAAGCAATTACTCTGTAGAGCTATTAAGCTCATGAGGTTGTGAGTTTTTGGTTACCTGAAATGCGTTAGGGTGCAAGCAGGGTACAAGTAGGGTACAAGCTATAGGAAGAGAAATAAGATAAAGACAATATATGAGCAAGAATATTGCGATAGAGTTTGAACATGTAAGCAAGCAGTATCGGCTGGGGTTAGTGAGTACGAAGACCCTGAGCCACGACATCCGCCGCTTCTGGATAACGAACGTCCTCGGCAAAGAGGACCCGTATCTGAAGATCGGCGAGACGAACGACCGTGCAAAAAAAGGATCAAGTGAATACGTCTGGGCACTGCGGGATATTGATTTCAAGGTGGAGCAAGGCGATGTAGTAGGTATCATCGGCAAGAACGGTGCCGGCAAATCTACACTTCTCAAACTTCTCTCACGTGTAACTGGTCCCACTACTGGGACCATAAGAGCCCATGGCCGAATAGGTTCGTTGCTGGAGGTCGGCACAGGATTCCATGGCGAGATGACGGGTAGGGAGAATATCTTCATGAACGGTGCCATCCTCGGCATGACACGTAACGAGATCCAAGCCAAATTGGACGAGATTATCGATTTCTCCGGCTGCGAGAGATATATTGACACCCCGGTAAAAAGATATAGTTCCGGTATGACGGTGCGCTTAGGCTTTGCTGTAGCTGCTTTCTTGGATCCTGAGATCCTCGTTGTAGACGAAGTCCTCGCCGTCGGTGACGCCGAATTCCAGAAGAAAGCCATCGGCAAGATGAAAGACGTCTCCCATGGCGAAGGTAGAACCGTGCTGTTTGTTAGCCATAATATGACTTCAGTAAAGCAACTATGTAAGCATGGTATCTTATTGGAAAATGGTCAAGTAGCATATATGGGTACAGCAGAGGAAACAATCGATAAGTACCTCGCTGTAAATTTTGAAGAAATCAATATGCCGCTTCTTCAACGTAAGGATCGTCAAGGAAACGGAAAAATCCGCTTTAGCAATGTGCTGTTTAAAAATATCAAAGATGAAGTGGTAGATGCAGCATTTGTTGGAACATATCTAAAAATAGAGGCACATTTCCAAATTAATGATCCAAATGTCGAGTTCGAGAAAGCAATTATCGCATGTAATCTGACTGATAGTTATGGTACTATCATTGCATCGTGGGTTTCTGATGAGTTGAATCATGACTTTTCAAATTTAAAAGAAGGTAAGTTCTCGTTAGAAATACCTTCGCTTAATTTGCGTCCACAAACATATAATGTATGGTTGCAGTTGTCTATAGGTTCCACAGCTCCCGAGGACTTTTGTGATTTGATTCATCCTGCTGCACAATTGACAGTAATTAACGATGCAATTTACACTCCAGGAATTAATCTACAAGAATGCCGGGGGCATCAAGCGCTAGTTCCCGCAAAATTTGTATAAAAGATGAAAGCAGTTATTTTAGCCGGAGGTTTTGGTACTCGTATTAGCGAGGAAAGCCATTTGAGACCGAAACCAATGATTGAGATTGGCGGAAAGCCTATCTTATGGCATATCATGAAATGGTATAGCAAGTTCGGTATCAATGAGTTTATTATCTGCGCCGGATATAGGCAAGATGTGATTAAGGAATGGTTTGCAAACTATTTTATTCACACGTCGGATATCACGTTTGATTTCACTAATGGTAGAGATATAATTGTACATAGCCAACACGCCGAGCCATGGAAAGTGACTATAGTTGATACTGGTTTGAACACCATGACCGGTGGACGCATCAAACGAGTGAAAGACTATATTGGCAGCGAATCGTTCCTGATGACGTATGGCGATGGTGTGGCTGATGTAGATGTGGAGAAATTGATTGCTTTCCATAAAGCGCATGGACATGTAGCCACGTTGACCGGAGTGCAGCCGGAAGGTCGCTTCGGTATCATGGACTTAGAGGGAGATAACATTCAATCGTTCCGTGAAAAGAATAAAGATGATATGGGTTGGATTAATGGTGGTTTTATGGTTCTCGAACCTGGCGTGTTAGATTATATAGACGGAGATGCAATAATGTTTGAGCGTGAGCCATTGGAAAGACTTGCGCAAGAAGGACAATTGGATTGCTATAAACACGAAGGTTTCTGGCAGTGCATGGATACGCTCCGAGATAAGGAGAAATTAGAAAAACTTATAGCAGAAAACAAGGCGCCATGGATTTGGTGGAAATGATATGAGCAAGAAGGAAGATTTAAAGCAACAGATATTGGATCTCACTCGTGAGTATTATCGCGAAGTGCACGGTCAGAAGAAAGAGTTCAAACCAGGAGAAACGTTTGTCAATTATGGCGGACGTTACTTCGACGATGAGGAGATGGTAAACCTCGTGGATTCGTCTTTGGACTTCTGGTTAACAGCCGGACCATGGGCACATAAGTTTGAGACACGTTTAGCTAAATGGTTAGGTGTAAAATACTGCGCGGTATGTAATTCAGGCAGTAGTGCTAACCTATTGGCGTTCTATGCTTTGACATCTCCCAAACTTGGCGAACGTGCAATTAAGCGTGGAGATGAGGTAATCACGGTGGCAGCCGGCTTCCCGACAACGGTTAATCCGATTATTCAGTTTGGTGCAATCCCTGTGTTTGTGGATGTGGCATTACCGGGCTTCGATATAGATGTAACGCAATTGGAGAATGCCTATAGCCCGAAAGTGAAAGCCGTTATGCTGGCTCATTCATTGGGCAATCCGTTTAACCTAAAAGCTGTAAAAGAGTTCTGCGAGAAGCATAACCTCTGGTTGATTGAAGACAACTGCGATGCATTGGGTTCGGAATATACGATGGATGGCGAGACCAAGAAAACTGGCACATGGGGGCATATTGGAACCAGCAGTTTCTATCCTCCTCATCACATGACGATGGGTGAGGGTGGTGCCGTTTATACTAATGACCCACTGTTGGATAAGATTGTCCGTTCGTTCCGCGATTGGGGACGTGACTGTTGGTGCGTGGGAGGTGTAGACAATACGTGCAAGATGCGTTTCACAGGTCAGTTTGGCGAACTGCCGCAAGGTTATGACCACAAGTATGTCTATAGCCATTTCGGTTTCAATCTCAAGATTACGGACATGCAAGCAGCAATCGGTTGTGCGCAGTTAGAGAAATTAGATACGATTGTGGCTGCCCGTCGTAAGAACTGGGCGCGCCTGCATGAAGGATTAAAAGATTTGCCTCAATTGATTCTGCCGAAAGCAGAGCCAAATAGCAATCCGTCTTGGTTTGGATTCCTAATTGCTGTAAAAGACGATGCAGGATTTACTCGTAATGAGTTAACCAGTTTCTTGGAGAGCCGTAAGATTCAAACACGCAATCTCTTTGCCGGCAACTTGATTAAGCATCCTGCTTTTGACGAGATGCGTAAGAGTGGAGAAGGTTATCGCGTAGTGGGCGAACTGAAGATGACGGATTTTGTCATGAACAACGGTTTCTGGATTGGCGTATATCCCGGCATGACTCCCGAAATGCTGCAATGGATGATTACTTGTATCCGTGAGTTTTGTACCTCTAAACATTAAACTCTAAACTCTAAATTCTAAACGATGCAAAGCAATAATGATATATTCAACGACTTCTATCGCGGAAAGCGAGTGCTGATAACCGGTCATACGGGTTTTAAAGGCTCGTGGCTCGCTATATGGCTGCATGAGTTAGGTGCAGAGGTTCTTGGTGTGGCGCTTGATTCGCAGACAGAGAAGGATAACTATGTGCTCTCCGGAATCGGAAATAAGATCAAAGCCGACTTGCGTGCAGACATCCGCGATGGTGAAGCGATGAAGCGCATCTTTAATGAGTACCAACCGGAGATAGTATTCCATTTGGCTGCACAACCTTTGGTGCGTCTCAGTTATGATGCACCGGTAGATACTTGGCAGACGAACGTGATGGGCACAATCAATGTGATGGAAGCATTCCGTCAATGTTCCTCGGCGAAAGTGGCAGTGATGATCACTACCGATAAGTGCTACGAGAATCGTGAGCAGAACCATGCCTATACAGAGGACGAGCCGATGGGCGGTTATGATCCATATAGTAGCAGCAAAGGAGCTTGCGAGATAGCTATCAGCAGCTGGCATCGTTCCTTTATGAATCCGGCTGAATATTCCAAGCATGGCAAATCTATTGCTTCCGTTCGTGCCGGAAATGTCATCGGTGGAGGCGATTGGGCGAAAGACCGAATCATTCCGGATTGTATTCGTGCTATAGAAGCTGGAAAACCTATTGCTATCCGTAACCGCCATGCAGTCCGTCCGTGGCAGCATGTATTGGAACCGTTGAGTGGCTACATGCTCCTTGCGCAGAAAATGTGGGAGAACCCGACGGAGTATTGCGAAGGCTGGAACTTCGGACCCAAGATGGACGCCGTAGTGCCGGTATGGGATGTAGCAACGATGTTGACCAAAGGAATGGGTAAAGGCGAACTCCTTGACCAGACGGAACCCAATGCTCCACATGAAGCCAATCTGTTGATGTTAGACATCACCAAAGCCCAAACCCGCCTCGGATGGCAACCACGTTTGACAACGGCAGAAGCCATTGCTTTAACTGCCGATTGGTATAAAAGGTATCAGAGCGAGGATGTGTATCAGTTGTGCGTGGAGGAAATTAAATTTTATACCACCGAGCGATGAGCTGGAGATGACCGACTCACGACCGAGAGACAAATTTAGAAAATGAAAGAAGAAAACGATATATCAAAGCAACCGCATATCGTGAAATCTCATGATATATGTATTGATACGGACTATGCTGAATGGATCGCCGAGTTGAAGCACCGCTATCGTTCGGCGCAAGTGAAGGCTTCTGTGCGCGTAAATGCAGAGAAGTTGCTCTTCAATTGGGAACTGGGGCGTGACTTGGTGCAGAAGAAAGCCGAAGAACGTTGGGGCGCAGGAGTGGTGGAGCAAGTGAGTCTTGATCTCCAGCGTGAGTTTCCGAATGCCGAAGGTCTTTCTGCCCCGAATTTATGGGCAATGAAACGATGGTATCTGTTTTATAATCAGCATGATACAAAACTATTACAATCTGTAATAGAAATGAACGGTGCAAAACTATTACAACCTGTAATAGAATTTGACAAAGAGAAACTCCAACAACCCGTTGGAGAATTCCCAACTCCTTTTGCATACGTTCCATGGGGACATCACATCGCCATTATCTCCAAATGCAAATCCGTTGATGAAGCGTTGTTTTATATCGGTAAGACGATAGAGCAGGGTATGAGTCGTGCGGCACTTGTGAACTGCATCAAAGCTAATTTATATGAGCATCAAGGAAAGATTCTCAATAATTTTTCTGAGCACATGCCAGCCTTGCAAAGCAAGCTGGTTCAAGAGGTGCTCAAGGAGAATTATGATTTTGGTTTTGCGACGGTTAATCACGAGATTTACGACGAGCAGGAGTTAGAAGAGGCCTTGAGCAAAAGTGTAACAGATCTGTTGCTGGAACTCGGGACAGGCTTTGCGTTTATAGGAAGACAGAAGGAACTGATAGCCGGAGATACGACGCGCAGGATTGATTTGCTTTTCTACCATATCCGCTTGCGTTGCTATATAGTGTGCGAACTGAAAGCAAAGGCTTTTGAACCGGAGTTTGCCGGTAAACTGAATTTCTATGTCAATGCGGTAGATGACCTATTGAAAGCCGAAGATGATAATCCAACTATCGGCTTGCTTATCTGTTCGGATATGAATAAAGCGGACGTACAATGGTCTTTCCGAGGTATAACCACACCGATGGGAGTGGCTACATACAATAATGTGCGCATTAAAGATATGCTTCCAACACAAGAACAACTGAAAGAACGTATGGAACTCTTACAAAAAGAAATGCGCGAAACAAAACGACTGATGAAAGCGAATAAGTAACCACCGACCGATGAGCGGGAGAAGAGCGAGAGACAAACACAACTCGTTTACTGAACAGATACGGAACGATAGAGGAATAAATTACCAATAATAATGTAACAATGAAAAATAAAAGTAAAGTGAAAACAAAATGGTTTCTATCAAAGAAATCTAGAAAAAACATCCTAATAATTTTGGGAGTGCTAGGGGCAATAGGATTGCTTGTTGTGCTACCAATTTGTTGGATGTGGCAAAGTGTTCCTATTTCATTTAGCAAACAATATGGAATACCGGAAATGGTATATTATACTTCACAAATAATAGGGGTATTAGCAATGCTATGTACGGTGATAGTTGCTATATTTGGTCAAGAGATTAAAAGATGGATTTACGGAGAAAAATGCTCTGTTTCTATCGTTGATGGAGGCTTTGTAGAAAAGTTGGGAGAGTCTGCGGATTCCACTAACCCCGAGGCTCAGCATTATGACTGTTCAATTACTTTGGCGAATTCAGGCAATCGTGAGATAGTCGGTTGCCAATTATTCATATGTGAGATTAATTATAAGTTAGAAGTAGGAGGCAAATTTAAGTCTATTCAGAAACTAACGGACAAAGCACTATATTGGAGAATACCAGAAATTCGATCATATAATTTATTACCTGGGGAGTCTCGAGAATTTCCTTTGTTTATTATATATCCAGAGAATAGTCATCAAACGCCCGATAACCAATTGTCATATCCTCTTTCTATGAAAATTTCTGGAGTTAAATTAGATGAAAAACATTCAAAAAAAGGAGTATGGAATGTCAAATATCAAGTGCGTTCTAAAGAAAGGATTCTTAAATCCTTTGATGTTTTGGTTCAATGGGATGGAACATGGCATAGTCGCCTAACCGAAATGGAAGAAGTTGTATCCGTTAATTTACAGGAGGAATGAATATGAATAATGTAAAAGTTATATATTATAATGCTGAAGTTATAGATCAGCAAAGATTAGAAACTTCTATATTTTCTAATGCGAATTGTGTGGGGCATTATGTCATAAAACCAGGGTTGCTATTAGTTAATTATAGAGGAAGTGCTAGAGACTTATTTAATGCTGTAGAGTCAATTACTACTGATAATTCTATTTTTATTCATGATCTAGATAGTGATTCCATTGCATATTGGGGAATAATGAACAAAACTATATGGGAGTGGCTACAAAATAATAGACATTAAAACTATATAAATGCAGATGTTTGCGGATATAGAAGTGAATATACCAAGCAGTGTTAGATAATCAACGATAAAAAATTATAATTATGGAGACAAATTTATATGATAAGAATGGCAACGCTGTAGCTTATATCGCGGATGATCAAGAGCATTCCATATATACATGGGATGGTAAAGCAGTATGCTATTTAGTTGAGGATAAGGTATATGGATGGAACGGACGCCATCTCGGATGGTTTGTTGATGGTATAATCTATGATGAAGATGGAAATAGAGTGGGGTTTGTTCGAGAAAAATGCCCTGTGTTGCCTTCATTACCATCGTTTAAGTCATTTAAATCATTTAAGAATTTTAAGGATTTCAGAGAATTTTCCCACTTCAGGCCTTGTTTTACTCTTAATGTGTCTAACATGTCATTGATAGATTTTATTTTGCAAGGTGCTAATTAAACTAATTTAGAAAAATAAATAACAAGATATGCTGAATAATAAAGTAGTTTTGATTACCGGAGGAACCGGGAGTTTTGGGAAAAAGTTTGTGGAATCAATTGAGGTATAAATGTTCATTTGACTCACCACCGACCAATGAGCGGGAGATGACCGACTCACAACCGAGAACTAAACAAGGCTTGCAACTAAAAGAAATATAGCCCTAATTAAATGCCAATATTATGGAAGCAATTTTCGAATTAATTAAAGAGAGGATAGCAGCATGTGCAAAGAATGGTAGTATGTTTACTTTACCATCAGAAGTAAAACAATATATTACCAATCATGAAGATGTTGAACCTACAGGTTCCATTTTGACTGGAGATACTTGGCGCTTAGAAAAAGGTGAAAAATGGTTAGAAATTGAATACTGCTCAAAAGATAAATGTCGTGTATTTCAAGTTAATCCAGATCGCAGTTACATAAGCATAAGAGGTAATATTCCACAAGAAGTATCGTATTCGGATTCATGGGATGAAAAATATTGATAGATAAGATATTAAATGCAAGTAAAGAAAAAAAAATATAGCCGCCATTGGATTGAAGCTCAATCACAGGCTTTTAGGGAGGCTTTTGAGCGCCACTATGTCAATTCTGGCATTGTGGCTGATTTAGATAAGATGGCTAAATCTCGTAAAAGAGTTTATATATTCAGTGGAGTAATCCGTGATTTTTTCTTAAATGTTGATGAAGTTTCACGAGATGTGGATATAGTTTTATCAGGAAATACTCTTGATAATGTGCTAACAGATGGATTGAAGGTTATCAATCAATTCGGGGGGGCAAAAGTGCAGAAGAATGGATTAACAATAGATGTATGGTGCTTACCTGCTACGTGGGGCATCCGTAGGAAAAAAGCGCGCCCTACACCAGAAGAGTTGATTCTCACTTCGTTCTTCAATTTCTCATCCATTGTGTATGATTACAAGAATAATCAATTCATCGTAGGTGATGCTTTTTTGGAATTTATGAATAGTCATACATTGGATTATGTTTATCCAGATAATCCGTATCCTGACCTGTGCGTGGTAAATACAATATATTATTCACAGAAAATGAAATGTGATATTTCGGAACGTTTAAAGCATTGGATTCACCAGCATGAGATGGGAACTATGTTCCATGACTATGAAGGCATTCAAAGGAGGCATTTTGGAAGAGTGATTTATGATAATCAAATAGTAGAAAACTTTATAAAATCGATATAATATGTATAAGATAGATTGGAGTAAGTATCTTTCTACAGAGAGAGAGCGTGTGTCGGAAAGCAAAATTGGACGTAAAGGAGAAGACGAAAATTTTGATATGCGCAATGAGTTTGAAAGCGACTTTGGACGAGTTATCTTTAGTTCTGCTGCGAGACGAATGCATGACAAAACTCAAGTATTCCCTCTTACAAGTGGGGACTATGTCCACACTCGTTTGACCCATTCGCTTGAAGTGATGAACATAGCTGTTTCATTAGGAAGCAGTTTGTGCCGCAATGATGAGTTTAAGAAAGAATATGGAATAGAGGGCGCATATGAGTTGGAACAAAAAATTTGTGCAATCTTAAAAACTGCAGCCTTTGTACATGATATTGGTAATCCTCCATTTGGACATTATGGAGAAAAAACAATTCAAGATTACTTTACAAGCAATAGATGGCTCGCATTTCTGCCACAAGAGATGGAAGATGAATATGGTGAATATGATTTCAACCACTTTGATTTTACTGAATTTGATGGAAATGCAGAAGGTTTTCGCATATTAACAAGAGGACAGTATCTTGGTGATTTGTATGGCTTGAATTTGACTTATGCTACTTTAGGTGCATATCTCAAATATCCAAACTTTGACCCTAAGGAAAAAGAAGGATATATAGGAAAGCATAAACATGGAATATTTAAAACAGAAAAGGAAATTTTTGATAAAGTAGTTAATGCTTGCCACATGCGTAATAATGATGGAACGATCAAAAGGCATCCATTCTCATTTTTGGTAGAAGCGGCCGATACAATATGCTACACGGTGATGGACTTGGAAGATGGGATCTCATTGGATAAAATTGATGTGGATGATATTTGTTTTTATGTTAATGAATATGTAGGGGAACATGCAAACCATGCAGATTTTACCTCCAATATGGTTCGTAACGGGCATTTTTGTTTAGAAAAATTATTGCGATTAAAAGATAGAAATTATGAGAAGAAACGTGACGTGGACTTTAGAGTGGCACTCATTAATTATTTCGTAAAATTATCAGTTAAGAATTTTATTAATAATCTTGAATCTATCGATCAGGGCACATATAATCAAGAATTATTAAATGACGATCCTCTGAAAATCGCAGAGGCATTAGGAGAGTATGCCAAAACGTATCTTTTTTCTGATTACTCAATCGAATCTGCAGAACTAACCGGATTTTCTGTCATAACAGGTCTTCTTAATATTGTATTAGAAAAAGTTCTTGTGAAGGATCCTAAAAAAGATGTGCGCATTTATCATATGCTATCAGAATCTGGTTTGAAACTAGTCCATCAAGAAAATGATTTATACAATCCTGATATAGAAGAATTTGAGTTGAAAGTCAAAGATTTACCTTTATATTATCGATTACGCCTTGTAGTAGATTGGATATCAGGAATGACCGATAAATATGCAGTTGAAACGTATCAGAAACTCAGTGGAATTAAGTTGTAATGGTAAAATAATTTTGAGATATGCCAAGTAAATATACAGAAGAAGTAGTATGCCCTAAATGTGGCGCAAAATTAAGAGCAGTTATTACAAACGGAGTATGGCCGATGCGTAGTGTTGAAACAGGTGAATGCCCCAAATGCGGAACTGAAGTAATAAGAAAGAATATTACTGGTGATATTGAAATGGAGTTGGTTGAAGTATAAATACTTATCCTCGGGTTTAAGGAGTTCTGGTTCGCAGGGCGAACTCGCGCGGAGCACTTACTCCTTCGAATATCCACTGGATATTGCTCGGTGCTCCTCAATCGCTTCACGTATCTGTCCCGTATGTCTCTCGTAACATGATCCCGTGATGGTCATGTGAATGAAAGGTACATTAAAGGAAATAGTAAGGAAATAGAAGTAAAAATAGTTGACATAACGAATAAAATAGACGATGGGAAGCCGCATGTTTCTCGTTAGTTTAAAGAAAGAACTGAAATGCCAAATGCAAGAAATAATATACAACGTGAATTAGATCGAGCATGCTTGATTTATTGTGGTCAGATTGTTCGTCGCAACATAAGAGTTTATCGGCAGCAGCGCATTCATTTGAAAGGCAATGTCCTTAAACTTGCAAAGGGTAAGTGGGATTACCCTGCTGTTGCATGTGTAACTAGTAACAGAGCCGGAAGAGGAAGATCAAAGAACTATTCCAGAGATGTGCGTGACTCGTCTTATAATCCGGCACTCACAGGCCACCTGAAAAGAGTGTTAGATGTCAGAAAATTAGGAGAATCTTCGCCAATTACAAGAATTAAAAATAAAGTGGGGAGATGTGCAGAACCTCACGCGGCTAATGGAACGATGAATAAGACACATTGTACAATAGATGACTTGATGTTTAGCCTTTCAATTCGCCCAAGAACGAAACAAATAATAGAGTACTGCGCAAATTGTAAATTATCTTTTGGATTATGAGACATAGCAAAGCATATATACAAACGCATGATTTAGATTGGTTTGGGCGAATAAACAATGCTTTCCTAATGCATGTTGCCTCTAATGGAAGTAATTTACCTGAACGCGTAAATGATATTGAGCGGTTGCATGAGAATTTGATATCCGTCATGCAGTTGCCTCAGATATGCGAGGTGAAAGATTTAGTCATAAATATGGGAGTAATTCGTCACTTGTTTGAGAATCAACAACATATACTACAAGAGTACGGAAGAACGGAATTTGCAAATAATGATTATAGAACATTTAGAAGAAATTATTTGGAAACATTTATACCGATTGCTTTACGCGGAATTATAACTTTTGACTGTACTCAATTCGTTGAAAATAACAATCCTGAATTTCATATGGTATGTAGACCACGTATTTTAAAAAGACTTGCCCAATTTCCGGAAGGTATTGAAGCTTTTGAAACGGAAAATATTAATTTGCTATTGTCGCCTGAAGCGCAGCAGTTGAGATTGTTAGAAATAATCCATTAATCATAGAATTGAACTCAGTCGGTAAAATAATACACACAGGTATATAATACCTTATCCTCTCGTATCTGTCCCGTAAGTCTCTCGTAAGTGAGTCGTATAGAAAAATAAAAAGAAATATATAATAATGAAAATTTTAATAACAGGTGGAACCGGCTATATAGGCACAACTCTTGTTCCGTATCTACAAGGACGAGGGTATAATGATATATGTTTGCTAGTCAGGAATAAAACAAAAGCGCAAGGTATATACGCAAATTCTGTACAATATATATCCACAGAAAATCTTGTGTGGAGACGCCAAATAGCAGATTGTGACCCAGAAGTGGTGATTCATCTTGCCGGATTATTAAATAGCAAGCATGATGCCGAGTCTGTGGAACCGATTGTTAATTCTAATGTCTTATTCACAACTCAACTATTAGAAGCAGTCTCACACACGCAATGCAGATATTTTGTAAATGTAGGCTCTTGTTGGGAGTATCGGGACGGAGGAACAAATCCTAATCCGAATACACTATATGCAGCGACTAAACTTGCAGTGCATCCAATCATTTCCTTTTATCAATCGCTTAGTCATTGGAAGTGGATCAATGTGGTGGTTTATTCGGCATATGGGAAACGAAATGTACCCAAGAAAATATTTGAATTGCTTTATGATGCATTAGATGCGCCAACCCCTCATCCTTTTACAGAAGGGAATCAAATATTGGACTTCATCCATGTGGAAGATATTGCAGACTTTTTCTATACCTTATTGTGCAAACATGACATCATATCAGACAATTATACGCAATTTCATCTTGGAACAGGAGAAGGTCATTCGCTCCGTCAGGTTGCTACCATTTTAGAAGAATTGACTGGGAAACGGGTAAATGCCAATTGGGGGGCTCTTCCATACCGTCCACATGAGGTAATGAGATCTGTAGCTCCAACTGAGAATAACATCCGAATTCTCGGATGGAAAGCATCGAAGAGCATACGAGAGGGCTGGGGGGGGGTAATTCGCAGCATATCAAACAGTTAGAATAAAATTATTTTAGAGAAAATGAAATATTTAGTAACAGGAGGATGTGGCTTCGTAGGAAGCAATCTCGCGGCAGAAGTCTTGCGTCGCGGAGATGAGTTGTATGTGTTTGATAATCTATATCGACATGGCAGTGCAGATAACTTGCAGTGGCTTCGCCAGCAGGGGGAGTTTAAGTACTATCCCTATGACATCCGCAATATCAATGATGTTGAAACGGTGATAAAAGAAGTACAGCCGGATTATATCTTTCATCTGGCAGGTCAAGTGGCGATGACAACATCTATCGCCAATCCGCGTTTGGACTTTGAGATTAATGCGCTCGGTACATTTAACTTGTTGGATTCTATGCGCAAATATGCTCCCAATGCAGTAATTCTCTATTCTTCAACAAATAAAGTATTTGGAGATTTTGAGAATTTGCATTTCTCAGAGAGCGATACACGCTATACCTGCGAAGAATATCCTAATGGTTTTCCTTCAGATATGCCTCTTGATTTCCATTCCCCGTATGGCTGCTCAAAAGGCAGTGCTGATCAGTATTTGTTGGACTTTTATCGTATTTTCGGTATTAAGACTGTTGTTTTCCGTCATTCATCAATGTTTGGCGCCAATCAACATGCCACTTTTGACCAAGGTTGGATAGGTTGGTTCTGCCAGCAAGCATTGGAGATTAAGGCAAATCCGGATCGCAATCCTTTTACAATCTCCGGAACCGGTAAGCAAGTACGTGATGTCTTGTATAGTAGCGACATCGTAAATCTCTATTTCTCCGCAAAAGATTGCAAAGCTGCTTATGGTCAAGTATTTGCTATCGGCGGAGGCATCGATAACAGCCTTTCGCTCTTAGAGTTATTCAAGTTGTTGGAGAATAAACTTGGAATAAAGATGGAGTACAAGCAATTGCCATGGCGCGAGAGTGACCAGAAAGTGTTTGTGGCTGATATAGAGAAAGCAAAACGCATTATAGGCTGGGAACCGAAAGTATCAGCGGAAGATGGAATAATAAGAATGTTAGATTGGTTACAAAAATAATGAATCATGAGATTGTCAATTTTAATACCAACATACAATAGATGTAAGGATTTGCATCATAATTTACAACTACTTGAAAAATACATTTTGGCAAGCAATTGTGAAAATCAGGTAAATATAATTATATCGAATAATGCATCTACTGATGACACTCGTGCAATAGTGTCGGATTATCAAAAACAAAGCCAAATCGAAGTAGTATTTTTAGATGATCATGAAAAAAATATAGGTTTGGAAGCAAACGCCCTATACATCCTGAAGAAAGCAACGGCAGATTATATAATGTATTTAGGAGATGACGACTACTTAGAGGAAGATTATATGACACGCGTCTTGCGGCAATTAGAAGAACATTCTTCCTTGGGCTGTATTATTCCAAATGATTATTGGTGCTTACCGGATGGAACTATAACCGGTGAAAGAGAAAAATGTGAGCCTAAATATTGGAAGGCTGGATTTGATGCCTGTCTCAATAATGCACATTTAGGACACCAGTTATCAGGGCTTGTCTTTAAGCGAGATGGTCTGTATAAAGCATATATAAATCAAGGTGTCCACAACATATATCCTTTTATCTTCTTTGTCGCATATACAGCATTGCATAATGATGTATTTCACATGGCGGATTCTCATGTGCACGTGACGCAAGTTCCTCAGAGCCAAAAAGATTGGGGATATGGCGATGATGGGCTCGTGAATGATATTTTTGATAATTTTAAGCATCTTGGTGTTACAGTAAAACAAAGGGCAGTTCTTGAATCACATTTCTTAAAGGTGGATAAAAGATATTTATGGGCAACAAAAGATACCAATCTGTGCATAGAAAAAATTTTATCCGGCAAGAATGTTTCTTATTTAGGCCGATATTACATAGCAAAGCAAATCCTGCATGAGCAATGCTATACGGGTAGGCGTTTGAGATTTAGATTTTATCTATTGGCTAGATTTGTATTGCTCCGCAAACTCCTAACCGGTAAACCAATCCAATTTTAAAACCCGCCTGAATAAATGGCGCGAGTTGTTGGAATAATATAGTAAGATGAAAGAATATAAAACGAACATATGTTGTTTGAATACACCTCAATGCATTGTTGATTATTTGCAGCAAGAGCATGAAGTGTATGATGGGTGTTTCGGAAAAAGAATAGATCTTTCGCCTTTAAAAAGGCAAGAGTATTTCTTGTTACCGATGGTTGATTTTCCTGAAAATATTCAGGAATATGATGTGTTCGTCGTTGACTTAAAGAAACCTAATATAGAACCATATGCAGTTAGAGATCACGAACGGCGATTTGTAGGTGATGGTGAGAATATGTATTTTTTGGTTCCATATTCGCAAACTATTTTAGACTCTACTCCGTTTGGGGCATCTCTGTTTCGCTATTTATTGCCCAACAATAGCGTAAAGAGACCTCAAATAATCATTATTTTCCAGGAAGAACAATATGAGTGTAGTTATACAATCGTAGATAGATTGTCAGACTATGATTATCGCAATAAAAGAGATAAGAAGTTCTCAAATTATATGTTTGCTTCATCCTTGCATCTTCATAATTCAGAAACAGGGGAACAATTTTTCATAGAAAATAATGCTTGGGCCAAAAAATTATTTCTTGGAATGGAAGATAGGTTGACATACAAACAAACTTTTCTTCCGCGGAAAATTCTTAATCAGCAGACAAATGAGTATGAATACGATACGCATGTTGTTCCTCTGTTGCAAAACCGCAATGGTGAGGTTGTTTCTTTCGCACAAGGTTTTGATGATGAACCAATGTTTTTCGTTCTTCCGCAAGCAGATGATACTACAAAATTGGAAATGGTAAAGCGGTTGTTTGAAGGAATCCTATATGAAAACTTTTCCGATTATTTCCCGACAATAGAGAAATCCAAATGGATTCACAAAGTTTTATATGCTCACCCTGAAGTAAGAAAGATTGATGATGAGATTATTTCTTTAGAGAAAGATTATTTGGCGCGAAAAGAACTATTAGAACATAAAAAAGACGAAATCTCTCATAGTTACGATTTTCTCCAGAAACTAATAACCGCTACCGGTGACGATTTAGTGCAAGCCATGATTGTGTACTTGAAATGGCTTGGTTTTGAAAAAGTTATAGATAAAGATACAACGGCGGAGTCTGTTTTAGAGGAAGATATCCAAGTTGATTTAGGAGAAAATAGATTGTTGATTATTGAGGTAAAAGGCATCTATGGAACATCGCAAGATAGTGAGTGCTCGCAAATAGACAAAATAAGGTATCGTAGGTTAAAACAGAATAGGGATTGCGAAATATATGCGTTGTATGTGGTAAATCACCAAAGAGGAACAGAACCATCCATGCGTCACAATCCACCTTTTACAAAAGAGCAAATGGAGGATGCAAAGTCTTGCGACAGAGGTTTATTGACGACATGGCAGCTATTTAAGATATATCAAGCTGTTGAACTTGGCGTAATCTCCAAAGAACAAGTTAGAAATAGTTTGCTCCAAGCCGGTGTTATATCGTTTGAACCGGATCTCGCAAAAACTCTCAGCGAACCATATCATAGTTGGCATGGAGGAATGGTGTTAGGAATAGATCTTGATACTCCGGTGAGTGTTGGAGACGAAATACTTGTGGAGAATGAAAATGGATGGTATTGTGCAGAAGTGATAAGTATTCAACAAGAAGGAACATCCTATGAAAGTGTAGAGAATGGTCAAACTGGAATAGGTTTGTCTCAAAAGCTTCCAAATGGAAAATTTTATGTTAAGCATATCATAAATGAAGAATAATCTTTATAAGAGAATATGGCTAAGAAAAATGCTCGGCTTGTAAAAGAACTGAGAAATTACGACTATAATGTTGACATGAATATAATTATATGAGAATAAGATTATGGAATGAGAAAACATTATATGTGCAAGATTAAAGCATAAACAGACTATATAATCATGGGTGTTAAAAATTTCATAGAGGCTCCCAACGCGAAGACCTTTAAATACGGAGGGGCGCATATTGTATTAAAGAATACATTAGAGGAGTTATTTTCTGCAGGAGTGACTATTCTTCTATCCCCGATACCATGGTGTTTGAGTGAGGCAAATATTGATATCGAGTTATGTCCCATGAGGAATGTGTATATACCTAATGAAGATCGAATAATTCTCTTACCAAGAATACATACAGAGAAAGCGGACTATGTTCTAGGGATTGTAGTTGAGTCTATAGGTATTAAACAAATACACAAAATGTTGCATAGGGCATGCGAGTTGATTGCACACGCCATTAATGATGACTTCCATACGCGATTTATGTCCGGTCATGCACTCTATAATCAAAATCTATCTCAAGCAATAGCAGTCAAAGAAATATCTGTAGGAGGGTACAATCAATACAAGGTTAATGCTCTCGTTGATATGATGAATGCAATTCGCACTACAACATTCGAGGGGAAGTACTTTTCAACAGGTCTGATAGTTACAAAATCTATACATAAATATAAAAACGAAAGGAAGCAAGTAGGGGAAGTTAAAGGACTATTCACAGAAAGCCCTGTTTTTGATAAAATCAATACGCGTTTTTGGTATTTGGTGGATGGTGAAAAAAGTTTTTATTTAACAGATTTGAAAAGTTCAATACACTATTTATATCAATACAAGAAAAGTGATGAAGTGTATGTGAACAAATTAGTGCTACATGATGCTTTGCATGGTCACGATTTCCTTATCCGTACAACTAATGGACGTGAATTATCCATAATAACAGCAAAAGGCAAGGAATTTATCTATCAGGAAAATGCTTGGAGATATAGAGACTATGACTTGTTACATCAAAGAATCCTTAAAGTATTTCCCTCTTTGAGTGATGAGGTGTATGAATCAATACTATACTATGTATTATATTGTTCGAAGAATGATACGAGTTCTATTATTTGGATAGTTGATTCTAAGGAACAGATTCATTCTTCTAAGATACTTAAAACATATAATAGATTTACGCGAAGTAATTTATCTATAATAGATATAGGTCATGGATCTATTATTAAACGATTGTTGTCGAGCGATGGAGCCGTGGCAATTAGTCAAACCGGAGAAATATTGTATTATGGGTGTATTGTTGATTTGTCTAAAACGAATGTGCGCGGAGTAAAGGGAACCGGAGAAACGGCAGCAAGCGCACTTGCTCGGAATGGTGTTGCTATTAAAATATCACAAGATGGATGTATTAAAGTTCACCTGAATGTAAGAACTAAAGTGATTTTCTAGAATTTCTTAAAGCAGCATTTGAAGGATTTGAATTCTCAATTTTAGATAGAATGGTCTTTGTGCGTGAATATGCATCTACTTATGTTGATTCGAAAAGAGATGAAATAATGCATCAAAGACTCTTATCTCAGCAGCGCTTTATAAAATCACTAACGCCACTTCAAAGAGAGGAATTAGAGGAGTTATACTGGGCATATGATATAGATGAATGGAGCGCATTTTATGCAAAACCACTCCCTACCAAAGAAGAACGGTTGGAAGCGTTAATGCAACGATATAAAAAGGCGCCTTGGAAGATTTGGAAACTCCTCAAATGGGTACTTGTCAAGTACAATATTTGGAAGTAACGCCCAGAGAGCTCCTTCGCAAGCACCTAACCGGAAAACCAATCCAATTTTAAACCCAGCCTGAATAATTGCCGTGAGTTATTGATGTAACCAGAGAAGCAAAATATGAACCAAGAACAAGAATTTTACATACCGATAGACGGGGCGATTGAGAATTTCAGAACACATCTGTTATCTCATCCACGAACGATATTCTCTGCTGAATTTGGTGATGGTAAATCCTATTTTCTGCAGAAATTTATAGAAGAACTTTCCGTTCAAGAACAATTTGTTTTCTTGAAACTCTTCCCGGTGAATTATCAGGTAGTCGAGAATCGTGATATCTTTGAGTTAATAAAGTACGACTTACTATTCCAACTATTTTTGAATGGAATGATTCCCGAAACAGAAAAGTTGGATGAAAAGTTAGTACTTCAGTTATTTTGCATATCACAAGGGCATGATATTTTATTCGAACTATCCAAATGGGCTCCAATGATTGCTTCCAGTTCGGAACAAGTGGCGACGATTGCAGCAATCACTTCCGCAATAAAACCACTGAAGCAACTATACAACAAATGGAAAACATTCAAAAAGAAAAATGGGGAATCTGACTATGCGTATAACTCATTCCTGCAGAAACAAGACGCGTCTATTTTGTATGAATGTGATTCGGTGACATCATTTATCAGGGAATGTATTACGCAGTATAAGCAGACCCATCCATGTAAACGAGTAGTATGGCTGATAGAGGATTTAGATCGTATAGATCCGGCTCATTTGTTTCGTATTTTAAATGTGCTCTCTGCGCATGTGGATTATGCATATAAGTACGGACAATCTGTTAATGAGAGTAACATATGCGGAAATAAATTCGGAGTAGATCATGTGGTTTTAGTCTTAGATTATGATAATTTGTCCAATATTTATCACCATTTTTATGGTTCAAGCACTTCTTTTGAAGGTTACATAAGGAAGTTCTGTAGTGATCAGCCGTTTTATTACTCTTTTACTAACCAACGATACAGTTACGTTATAAAATACCTGCATGAGATAACGCATTTTTCAGAGGAGATATTACAAACTATGCTACCGAGTGATACTATTAAGACGAAAACTATGCGAGAGATAGCGAGTGCCATTTTAGATGTAGATAGGTCTATTTTCAATGCTCCCAAATACAAAGATATAAATATGGAAGTCGAACTGCCGAAAGGCGTACTGCAAGTATTTGTTGTATTGCGCCGTTTGGGATTTTCTACACAAGACATGATATTTGCACTCCGGCGGGCAGTTGCTCAATATCCCAAAGCAATGATCTCAAATATCGGGGGATATGTATTAACAATGCACAATACTTTTTCCACGCGCATGTATTTTCCATCGACTCATACCGAAATGGTAACCGGTGCTGAAATTAAGGAGATTCTCCCTAAAACAGCAACTTGCAATGTCGAAATATATAACGAGAGTTATAATGGAGATAACAAATTGAATAACTACAATGAGTTTGTGCTTTGGCTTTTGTCTTTTGTGTGCAATTAGTCAGAATAAATTCATGACAAAGAATACAAAAATGAATAAAAAATCAAAATTATGGCATATACATTTGTATATGTCATTTTTTTTGTGTAATTTTGCAGCGTTTTTTACTGCGTTCAACTTTTAAAATCAAATAATATGTACGTAAATGAATCTATAAGAGAGGAATTAAACTTTTTCCGCAAAGCCAATGAGCATTTCGAAATTCAGGCAGGGAAGAGTACTTGTAAAGTAGTAGATGCTCCCGATGATGTGGCGTACATGGCAATGGCTGCATCAACAGTAATGGACTATACTGAAGATGGCTTCTTTGAAGATTTTGTTATAACAGATAAATCTGTATCTGGGAAAAATGAAACCCAAATTGATGCATACGCATTAATTGACACTGAAAATAGTACTACGAAACATTTACATGTGTTTCAATATAAGTTATACGAGTCGGGAGAGAAGGCAGCATCTCCTGCAGATTTGTTAGGGATGGCTACGTATATAAGTAACTATTTTCTTCATCCCTCCATGTTTGACGCAGAGAGTTCGAAAAACGAAGCCTTAAATGAGATAAGAACTAAATACAATGAGTTCCTAAATGCTCGGCGTAATCGTAGAATTGTAATCTCATGTCATCTCATAACTAATGTACGCGGCATAATTAACTCAAATGAAAAAGGCATCAATGAAGTGTTGAACCGTTTTTTATCAGATAAACAACTTTATGGCTTTTCTGTTCAGGTATACGGAGCAAATGATATTATAGATTTAATAAAAGAAGGCAAAGTGAAAGTGGGCACGGAAAGCCTTGATATATTAGTAGATGCCTCAGAGCAATCATATCGACTGGAGGATAACTCAGCACGCACAAGTGTGGGACTTCCTAAGAAAGTTGTAATAGGAATGTGCAATATCAACGAGTTTATACGTTTGCAGAATAAGTATCATCATAATCAACTCTATTCAGAGAACATAAGATTGTACTTAGGGGATAGGGGAACTGTTAATAAGGATATTATTAAAACCATTACAGGCAATGAAAGTATATGGTTTCCATATATGAACAATGGTATAAGTATAATATGTGATAGACTAGATGTGGGGAGTGTGAATCTTTCAAAGCATACTCTGGGATTGTCGTTGACGAATATGCAAATTATTAACGGTTGCCAGACGGTAAATGCATTGTATAGTGCTAAATACGGAGAACAAACTAGAGATAATTTTCGGGCTGCCAATGTGATTGTTCGCATATACGAGATTGATCCTGCGCAGCAAGATTTCAAAGAGAGTATTATTAAAGCGACGAATAACCAGAATTCTGTCAAAAGTTATTCGTTATTGGCCAACGATCCAATACAAGTAGAGTTATCTAAAATATTCAAGGGTTTTGGTATAATTTATGACAGAAAAGGAGAAGGAAGATATGATGCTGGTTCTTATAAGGTGATCTCAATGGTAAATGCGGCGTTAGCTTATCGGGCTGTATATTTGCATATGGCAAAATCTCTTCGTGCAGGATTGGGGAAATCTCGTGTATTCCAAAAGGGCGAGTATGAGAAAGTATTCGATAATACTTTATTGGAGGAAGAAAATTATCCGAATCTTATATATCGGGGAGCGGAACTCTATATCGCATCAGTGGTGTTGGATACAACACGCGAAATGGTAGTAGCAAATGCGGAGCAATATTCTGTTGAACTCCCGATTTTTAAGAAAAGTGCTTACTATATTGCGGGGTTAATATATGCTTTGAAGAAATCAGAATATGATGCTATCTGTAAAAGTATGACTGAAGTATGGCAAGAGAATAATCAGGGGAAGATGAGAGGCATGGATTTTTGGAGTAGATTAGAGAAGTTTACTTCTGATACATTTGCATCCGCTGTAGAAGAACTCAAAAAAATATATGAACAAAGAAAAGAACCTTCTTTTGATGTTGACAATCTTTTGAAATCTCAATCTTTTGCAGACGACTACGAAACAAAAATAGGCAATATACTGGGGGCATAAACTAAATTAAGTTATGATGTCTAAGCTATGCAGAATGAACAAGAAATAAGGGAAGAACTAAAACGGGTACTCCAAAATACTCCGAATGATTATTCACGTATATTAGAACTTTCCAATCAATTAGCAGCTAACGATGCATACCATGTCCGTTTCTCTGTAGATTCTGGTATAATTAATCGTCTCGGAAACGAATTAGTGGGGAAAAGAGAAACGGCGGTAGGAGAGTTGATTAAAAATGCATATGACGCAGATGCTACGCAGGTAGATTTGGTTTTTGAACATGCGTGGACATCGGGTGGAACTTTAAGAATAGAGGATACGGGAAATGGCATGACGAGAGAGCAGCTGATAAACGGCTTTATGCGTCTGTCTTCTGCCAGCAAAGTGAATGAACCGTATTCGCCAATCTATCATCGTGCCAGAGCAGGTAAAAAAGGAATAGGGCGTTTTGCAGCGCAACGCTTGGGAAGAAAACTAACAATCATAACACAAACAAACAAAAGTTCGTATGCAATAAAAGTTACGTTTGATTGGGATCTTTTTATTAGCGATACGGAATTATGGAGCGTAGAGGCACAAATTGAGGAAATCCCGAAAAAAAAAGATCATGGGACAGATTTAATTATTGAAGATTTACGGGAGGGGTGGACGGATGCATTGTTAGCAAAGACGAATAGAAGTGTAATGGCTTTACTGCAACCTTATCCCATTGAGAAAATTGAAGAAACATGTTCTGATCCTGGCTTCCAAATTAATTTCTATCGTGATAATGTATCGCCTAAAACAAAGATAATAGATAGTACCGAATCTGTGTATAATTTGGCTCTCGCCGAAATCGAAGGCGGTGTAGACAAAGATGGATATGCACATTGGTCTATGAGAAGCGCGCGATTGAAAGATGATTCACATTTTGATTCAGATAAGAGTAAAAAGAATGAGATATTTCCCCTCTTAGCAGGGGTTAAATTAAAGGCGTTTTATTACATATATGAAGCCTCCCTGTTCCCTCGTGGAGCGATGAAATACGTAAAAGATTTAGCATCGGAATATGGCGGAATAAGAGTGTATAGAAATGGCTTTAGAGTGTTGCCATATGGTGAAAAAGGAAACGACTGGTTAGGCTTAGATGAATCTGTAACAAAACGTGCAATATTGAGTCCTCACCAGAATAGTAATTTTTTTGGTATAGTAGAACTAAAAGGTGAGCATCTTTTAACAGAATTTGAGGAAACTGCGAGTAGAGAAGGCTTAATAGAAAATGAAGCTTATGATGAGTTGACGAGATGTATATTCCTAATGCTGACATCGGTCGTGTTGCGCATTTCTGAGTTGCGCGGACGAAAAGGACGTGCTGCGCAAAAAGACTGGGATAAAAATCCAACCATCAAGGTAGATGCTGCACTAGAGGAACTTCGGAATATCTTTGATACGGATCAAAATGAGGAACGAGAATCATCAGAATCAGAAGGTAATTCCGGAAGATGGAGTTTTTATAATCAAGCGAAAGCACTTATAGATGAAATACATACTAAGAGACTGGAAGAAAAAAATGCGATAGAATCTCTATTGGATGAAATTAAAATGTTGCGTGTGCTAGCAAGCGTAGGGCTTGTCGTCGGCGAGTTTGTGCATGAAGTAAAACGATTCTTACCCGCTTTCAGAAATTCAATAGATATTATTAGATCTATGACAACGCGTGAAGAAAGAATGCAGCAGATAATTTCAGAACTTGAGGGGCAGATAGAAGGTTTTACTAGTTACACATCTTATTTTGAAACGAATATATCACAGAATATAGTTAGACAGTTAGTTCCTATCGCACCGCATAAACAAGTTATGGATTTTATAAAGGTAATAGCAAATGATCTGTCTCGATCAAATATTGTAATGGAGAAGCCTGTGCTAAATGGGATTAATTTGAGGACGGTATCCATGCATCCTTCCGAATGGATGTCCATCCTTTTTAATCTTTATACAAATTCTAAAAAAGCAATTCTTAAAGCGCACAATCCAGATAAACGCATATTTATTAGTGTTGGAGAGGATGCAAAAAATGTGATACTTGAATTTTCAGATACGGGAATAGGAATCCCTGAAAAAGATTGGGAAAATGTATTTGAAGCATTTTTTACAACTTCGAAGCCAATAGATTTTAATCAATCTAGTCAGGCATTGTCAGGTTCTGGATTAGGGCTAAAAATAGTGAGAGATATTATTGAAAGTTACGGGGGCACAATCAAGGTAGTTTCTCCCATATTTGATTATGCCACTACGATTAGAATAATGATCCCTAAAAGTATACAAATATGAAAAAGTATCTGTATTTAGATGATGAGGCACTTGATGCCATAAAACCTATTATTGATGGATTGAATAGGAGCGGTAAGATTGTGGTAGAACGGGTTCCTTTGGAGCAAGACGAGACGATAGATCGAGTATATAGTTCATTAAGAAAAATTCAATATGATGGTATTATCGTAGACTATATGTTAAATGGTACTGGTCCTTTCCATATTGGATGTAACTCTCATTCCATCGCTCAATATCTCCGGGATTTAGCGGAACAAGGAGAAAGCAAATCGTTTCCTATAGTATTATGTTCAACGAATCAGAACATTAAAAGGCAGTTGCAAAATGGATATACAAGCAATGATTTATACGATTTTCATTTTGCAAAAGATATAGATATTAACTATGAACTGATCGCATCAAGATTGGAAAATATTGCTGTCGGATATGAAGAGATAATAAAATCAGGGAAAGACATCAGTCATATCTTAAAGAGAGCTATATCCAACCTAGATCCGCGACCATTTGAACCTTTTGCAAAAAGTATTCAGACAAAACGATGTGCAGATTTGATTTTGCAGGATTTCTTTAAATTTTCGGGGTTATTAATATCGGAGGAGATTTTGTGCGCTCGTTTAGGAATTGCAAAAGTTGGTTCGTATAAAGAAATCTTATCCATTTTCGATCGTGCAAAATATTCGGGCGTGTTTAATGAACTTGGGCGCTACTATTGGTTTGATATAGTGTCCGGAATTTTTCGTGAGTATTTTAATGAAAATATGGCATCTTTAGACGCTGAAGAAAAAGTGGAACTGATGAAGAGGAAATTCGTCAAAGCATCATTAGAGGTTGCTCCTATCGGTGTAAATAATAATAGTAAGAGATATTGGACAACCTGTGAGAAGACAGGAGTAGCCTTAGATCCAATGGAAGGGTATCGTTTGAAGGAAGCGATAGTTTTGAAGCCATGGCAAGAACCTCATTATGTGTCTTTTTCTGCAATTTCCGATGGATATGTTGACTATAGTGATGTGATAGAAAGTGATCTTGAACGATATACGAGAAAGGTGGATTTCATATCAAAAAGAAAAAATAATGGGAAAGAATGAGTTTGAAGGTATAAAAAGACAAGTATGCACTAAGATTGATTATTTATATGAAGCCTTATGTGCATCAATTCCTTCCATAAAAGCAGAGTCTCTGCTCCAGAGCAAAATTAGCATAAATAGTTCTCCTTTTGTATATCAGAATGAGCGAATAAATTGTTCTATCGAAGATATAATTTTGACGATTCCTTCATCAGAAATCAGACATTTATACAGATCTGATGAGAAGAATATTGATAATGTCGAACTTCGTTTGTCACTGAACGGATGTATAAATGCTAATACATGGAAGGATAAGGATAAAAATCCTTGGGAAACATTAACTTTGAAAACCAAACTAATAGTTTTGACAATGACAGGTATGTATACAAGAAATTTTCATGTAGACTTAATAGAAGATAATGAGAATATTTATCAAGAAGTTCATCCATTGTCTCATATACATTTTCATGGCACAAGTGATAATTGCGAGAAAAATGTAGAAATTGATGTTCCGCGTCTGGTACATTTCCCCCTGGATATGGTTCTTGGGTTATCGGTAGCACTGCGGAATTATTTGCCAGCAGCATACGAAAAATTAAAAAACAATCCTATATATCTAGGATTGTGCTACGAAAGTCAAAAACGATTATTAGTTCCATATTTTAATGTCTATAGAAATGGGATAGGTGTGGATGGCAAAGCGAACAAAACAATTCAAAAAGTATGTCCTTATCTGGTGTAAATAGAAATATTCTCTCATTCTTAAAGCAAATAAACTATTTGAAACCTCATCAAATAGATGCTTTGATTGTGGCGACATTTTTAGAATATAATAATCTTGTTTCGGCAAATACCATAGTCCCAAAATTAAATGACGCAGAAACAATGCTACAACAGCAGTTTATTGCTAAATGGCATCAGTATCAGCAGTCTTTTTATCTGGAGGATTTGATAGAATTATTCGAATTTGTTGTTTCTCCTGCAGAAAAAGAAGTAAATGGTGCTGTTTATACACCTCAATACATACGGGAATATATAGTAAATGAGGTATTTAAAACGATTGATGAGAGAGAGAGCGCACATGTGGTAATAGGAGATTTGTCATGTGGTTGTGGAGGCTTTCTAATGACCGTAGCGCAAAAACTACATCAGCAATACGGCTTGACATATACATGGATATATCAACACAATATTGTGGGGGTAGATGTTGCTTTGTATAGTGTGAACCGTACTAAAATAATTTTGAAATTATTAGCATTGTTGGATAATGAAGTTGTCGAAGAAGGAATGAATATTTATTGTCAAAACTCTTTGTCCTATGACTTTAATGATATTGACGTCGTACGAAAACGAAATGGTTTTGATGCTATTGTCGGAAATCCTCCATATGTCAGCTCTTCTAAAATGTCAAGCGCGACAAAAAGTCTGGTTGCACGTTTTGAAGTAGCGAAGAGTGGAAAGGCAGATTTGTACATTCCTTTCTTCCAATTAGCAATAGAGGCCTTACGTCATAATGGAATACTAGGTTATATTACTGTTAATAATTTCTATCGGAGTGTAAATGGGCGGGCACTAAGGAAGTGGCTCGCAAATAACGAGTATTATATTAAGTTAATAGATTTTGGTGGTGAGCAGATATTTAAAAGTCGTACTACGTATACTTGTTTGTGTTTCATCCATAATAAGTCAAGAGGATGTATTGATTACGTAAAATCTACGAAGAAAAATTTGAATGGATTATTAGATAAAGATTATGTTTCAATAGAATATAAACACTTAGATCATTTTAAAGGTTGGTTATTAGCCTCAAAACAAATGGCTAATTTTATATCTCAAGTGGAAAAGTGCGGTAAATCTTTAGGAGCCCAATATCCTATAGTAAATGGTTTTGCAACATTAAATAATAAGATATATGTCTTTCGTCCTGTTACAGAAGATGATCATACATACACAATTGAAGACAAATATGGTCTGTTCCGAGTTGAAAAATCACTATGCAAGGATGCTATCAAGCCAAATATTTTACAATCCGAGGAAGATATCTTGTCATACATGGAGAAGGTAATATTTCCATACCGCATGAATGGTAAAAAAATGTCATTAATACCAGAAGATGAACTAATGAGAGATTATCCATTAGCATACCGATATTTATCTGCTCATAAAACAGAACTAGCAAAGCGTGACAACGGAATGCGAGAGTATGCTGCATGGTATGGATATGGAAGAAGTCAGGCATTAAATATTCCCGGCTACAAATTATTATTTCCATATATAGCAGAACATCCGCGTTTTATCTTGACAGACAGAAAAGATTTATTATTTTACAATGGGTATGCTATTTGTTCTGATAATATTAAAGAATTGATTTTTTTGAAGAAGATATTGAGCACAAATCTATTTTGGAAATATATATGTGCAACAAGTAAACCTTACAATAATGGTTATTATGCCCTAGCTAAAAACTATATAAAGTATTTTGGAATACCAAACTTTTCTGAAGAACAAAAAGAGCGGATTATTCAGGAAAAGGATATTGATAGATTAAATATTTACATAAAGGAATTTTATTTAAGTATAGAATGAAAAACAATCAACCTCTTTTTTCGGTACTGATTGCCAATTATAATAACGGCAAATATTTGATGGAGGCGATAGAAAGCGTCCGTCAGCAGACATATACTAATTGGGAGATAATTCTTGTGGATGATGCATCTACGGATAACTCCAAAGAATTATACAAAGAGTTAGAGAAGGACAATCGTATTCATATCTATTATAACGACTCCAATAAAGGCTGCGGCTATACCAAGCGTCGTTGTGCAGAATTAGCCAACGGTGAAATATGCGGTTTCCTTGATCCGGATGATGCGTTATTGTCGGAAGCATTGCAAGTGATGGTGGAAGCGCATAAGAATCATCCGGAGGCGAGTTTGGTGTATTCGCAGCATGTAATCTCGGATGCAAATCTGCAAAATCGAACTCAACCTATCGGCTCTCCGTTAGAGGAAGGAAAAACATATCTGGAATCTACTAAAGGTGGTCCTACTGCATTCGCGACATTCAAACGCCAATTATATATACAATCAGGTGGAATCAGCACAATCTACAAACGAGCAGTAGACCAAGATTTGTATTTGCGGTTGGAGGAGGTTGGTGATATCATATTTGTTAAACAAGCATTATATATATATAGGCAGGGCACAGGGCAGAATATATCTCTTGGTGCTATTAATGAATGGAAAGCGCTTTGTTGGGATATGTATGCGCGTATTGAGGCTTGTATTCGTAGAGGCGTTGAGATAGACAATGCGGCTTTCTTGCAAATCCTTAATCAGATGAATGAAATATCTGCAGCTGCGGCTCTTGCAAAAGAAAAAGAAATCAGAGTATCCAAAGCATATCTGATAGGACGCTTGCTGTTGAAACCTTTTCGTTGGATAGGAAAATAGATCGTAAGGTGAAAATGAAAGTATCGGTAATAATTCCGACATATAATCGTTCACACATGATTTGTGATGCGTTAAGAAGTCTCTGCCAACAGGATCTGCCGGCGGATGATTTCGAAGTGCTTGTGGTGGATAATAACTCCAAAGATGAAACAAAGAAAGTAGTAGAGCAATATATTGCTAATCATAAAGATTGCAACGTCCGTTATATCTTCGAACCACGTCAGGGAGATTATTTTGCTCGAAATCGTGGCGCAGAAGAAGCGAAGGGAAAATATTTGGTATTTACTGATGATGATGCATTGTTTGATGTCGATTATTTGAGTACTATACTGAATCTATTTGAGATGTATCCTTATGTGGGTGTAGTTGGAACTCGTATTGTAGTAAAATGGGAAGGCGGCACTCCGGCGAGGTGGATTAAACCATATGAATATTTGCTCGGAGCATTATCATATAGTTCTAAAGGTTATGTTATATGGTCGTCTGGAATGTATGTCAATAATGGCAGTTTAGCCGTAAAACGCGATTTGTACATTTCTGTAGGAGGCATTAATCCTGCTCAAATAGGTGATTACATCATAGGTGATGCGGAAGGTGGATTCTGCAGGAAAATACATCAATTAGGAATACCGATGGCATTTACGGATGATGTAACCATGTGGCATCGACAGTTCGTTGGTAAAAATGATACGATAAAAGATATATGTCGAAGATTTGAAAATAATATAGGGATAACACAAGCATACACAGAGGTAATTATTAAAGGAGAAAACCAGAAACATAAATTATATCCATACATTTTAAAAATGATATGGTATATGGTAACAGCACGACGTCGTAAAACCCTCCGGCAGTATTTTCAATATAAAGCAGAAAAGAAATATAACGAGTATATTGATCGGTATCAACACGATGAAAAATTGAAGCAGCTATTGCAACAGAATGTATATGAGTGGAACCATATCTAAAAAGGAACTATGAAATTTGCTGCATTATATAGGCTTGGTAAGCAAAATGACGGTTTTTCTATAGGATTGCTGTTGAGGCACATATATTATAAATTGCGATACAATCTCAATATGGTCTTGGATAATTCTGTTTCTATAGTAAATCCTCGCAATATACAGATTCCCAAGGGGAGGCTTGAAGTGGGATTTGTAGGACCAGAGTTTGTTATGAGAAGTGATAAGACATTGTTGTGTTGTTTGGGAAAAGTGTCCGTGTCCGGGAGAGTGCGTATAAACAAGGGATGTAGAGTCTATGTTGCTCCTAAAGCACAATTGTTTCTCTCTGATTGTTTCGTCAATTCGAATGTTATAATTATGTGTGAACATGGTGTAACAATCGGTGCTAATTCAGCAATAGGCTGGGGAACACAAATAATTGATGATGATTATCACTCGATACAATATGCGAATAGTTGCAACGCAGGGTTCTGTGCCGATGTTCGCGGGGGGGGGGTAGAAATTGGTAATCATGTACTTATAGGAAATAATTGTTTTATATATAAAGGAGTCAAGATTGCAGATGGTTGTGTTGTGGCATCTAATAGTGTCTTGAAACAATCTTTTGCAACTCCGAATAAATTAATATCAGGAAATCCTGCACGTGAAATTAAAGATGTTGTAAATTGGAACTAGTTATGCATTTATCAAAATTTGAAATAAAGCAATCAATAGGTGCTTTTCGAAAAAAGGCACTTGATGCTTATAAAAAGAAGAATCTAAATGAGGCTCTGTATTGGATAGAACTATGTAGTATCGTTGGGTGTCAATTTAATTTGATATATGAAGACCCTGAAATAGAAGAATTGTACGTAAAAATCGCTAAGGATGTTAATAAGCCGATTGTTGATTATGTTCCGAATCCCCATAGAATAGTATTATACGATGAGTTTTGTATATCATATGTTTTAGGTATTCAATGGATTGATGCTCTTGCGGCAACCGGAAAAGAAATTCGATATGTTACTACACGTCCTATCCAAGACGACAAATTAAGAGCGCATATTTTGGATAGAGCCAAAAGATATAACAATATTGATATTTGTGTTATAACAGAAGACTCTTCTATTGCGATTGGACAGGCTTTATTTAAATCAATAACTTCCTTTGAACCATCACAATTAATTTTGCAGATGCGAGTTAATTCTCCTGCCAATCTCATGTTAGGAGCTCTACCACAGGAAATATTGAAATATAACATTAATTTGGATGATCAAACATTGTGGTATGGTACTCATGGAATAGATTATATTTTAGAGTTCCGTCCTTTTGGGGCTTCCGTTTCAATGCAGAAAAGGAATTTTTCTAAAGATAAATTGTTAATGGTACCATTCTACCCCGCGAATGATGAGAATGCATTTCTGGGGTTTCCGAAAGAATGTACGTCCGATAAGTTGGTAATATTTTCTGGTGGGGACTTTTATAAGACATTAGATGACGATAGAACATATTGGAAATTAATATCTCAAATTTTGCATAGATGGGAAAATGTGGTGTTCTTATTTGCATCTAAAAGCATCCCTGAAGGAGATAAAGCAATAAAAGAGTTTATAACGAGTGAGGGTTTAGAGGGACGATTTATACATATAACATTTCGCCCTGATATATATCAAGTATTTGCTCATTGCGATATTTATATGGGAACAAGTCCTACTAGTGGCTCGTTGATGTCGCAGCTGGCGGCCGTCAATAAAAAACCGATACTTCAATATTATACCAAAGGAACACCTGATGATGAGACGGAGCAAGCCATATGTTGGAACGCCAAATTCCAGATATCATATGATAATGAATTGGATTTTATGACGGAGGCAGAGCGACTTATTATTGATAAATCTTATAGAGTTAGTCAAGGGGAGAGATTATACGATGCAATGATAAAACCAGATCAATTTAATGAAACCGTAAAGCGAACATTGGAAACTAATAAAACTCAGTTTGCAATAAATGAGTATTATATTGATTATAATATTTTGGATAATCGTTGGTATTATTTAGAGAAGGCAGGATTTCGAAATGCAATGCCGTATGTCTATAGTTTATTAGGACCATGGGATTGTTTTAAATATGCCCCATGTGTGTTTTTTAAAAAAAATATAAATAGAGTAATTAATAACATAAAATCATGGATAAGCAAATAATTAGGAAACTGCTAACCGCAGTTGGATATTATCAAATAAAGGCATCGTTCAAACAGAAAATCCAGGAACATATAATTCAAAAGAAAGATGCCAAGCGAATAAAGATGATGCAGAGTGAGATTAATGGTATTACAAAACGTATTTTGCCTTTGCCATTAAAGGAACTCAATGTGATAATTTCTTTAACTTCTTATGGTAAACGTGTATCCGAAAATGCTCCTTATGCAATCATGAGCATTCTCCATCAATCAATAATGCCCCATCGCATCGTATTGAATCTAGATAGGGAATCATGGAATAGAGAGAACATCCCTGATTTATTAAAGAAACTTCAGATAGCTGGAGTAGAAATACATTTTTGCGAGGATGTTGGTCCTCACACAAAACTATTACCATCTATTGACAGATTCACAGAAGATATTATAATAACAGTTGATGATGATATCATATATGAACAAAATTTGATTTCAGATCTACTTAGCGGCTATAATGGTTCAGATAAGAATACGATAATTTGCCGTGAGGCCACTGTGATAGAAAAAAATAGAGATGGCGAGTATATATCGTATACAAAATCCAGCGAAGCAGTACCAGGTACTACGGCTATCGGATATATGCCGCTAGGCTTTAGAGGTGTGTTATATCCTCCTCATGTGTTTAAAACTGACATGATTTTTAATCCGATATTCAAATCAATTTGTAAAAATGCAGATGATATATGGTTTGGTTTGACGGAATATAAGGAAAAAATAAAAGTTTATTGTGTAAAATCCGAAAACATCACATTAGAATTTGTAAATACGATAGAACAATATAACCCAAGTGCAGAAACTTGTCTTTATTATGAAAATTCTATACAAGGTAAAAATGATATTCAATACAAAGCAGTTCTTGATTATTACGAACTATGAAAGAAGAAGGAAATCAATTTATGGCATCATTGGGTAAATTATATCGTAATTTAACAAAATTTCGTTTGCAACCAATCCGAATATTCTGCTTTCATCAAGTAAGTGAGATTTTTGATGCTGATTCTATGTGGCAATGCGATTGGATATCTAAAGACGAGTTTGAAAACAAGATTGTGCAGCTGCAAGAAGAGTATACATTTATATCCTTGGAGGAAGCACACATGAAATTGGAGAATGATATATTTCGGCTTCGTAAATATGCAGTTCTCACAGCAGATGATGGATCTAAAACAATAGAATGTATATTGCCATGGTTAAATAAGAGAAATATCCCATTAACATTGTTTTTAAATGGTAGTTATTTAAGCGGAAAAACATACCGCGAAACGCCTGCGGAAAGATATTTTACTGCCGAGGAAATACTTTCACTTAGATTCAAGAACATAACCATCGGTCATCATGGTTGGGACCACGTGGATGTGAGAAAGCAAACAATTGAATCTTTTGTAGAGTCTATACAAAAAAATATAAAGGCAATAGAATTATTTCCGAACAAAGTTCCTTATTGGGCATACCCATACGGAGGGTATACTTCGGATAGTAACAGGATACTGCAAGAATATGATCTATGTCCGGTATACACTGACGGACAGAAAAACTATAATGACCCTAATTGCATTCACAGAGAAATATTATGAATAGCATACAGACGTTCTTTCAACGTAAAAAACTTTGGTTATATAGAAAACTATATAATAAAATTCTACCAGATTACTATTACTGGTCCCCTACAATCGCGACGGCATTATGGTATGCAGTCAATGAAGGATCTTTGCCTAATTTGCGCCATCCACGTAATTTTAACGAATTGCTAATGGCGATTAACTTAAAGGCGAGAAAGAATCAAAAAGATAGGGATTTACGGGTACTTTGTGCGGATAAGTACGCCGTGCGAGGATATGTGGCGGAGAAGGGATTCGGAGATATCCTTAATGAATGTTATGGCGTGTATGATTCATTCGATGAGATAAATTTTGATACTCTTCCTAATCAGTTCGTACTAAAAATGACAACTGGTTGCGGAATGAATTTTATATGTACTGATAAGTCAAAACTAGATATTGAGAATTTGCGGAAAGAGGTAGAGGGATGGTTCAAAAAGTGTAATAACTTTGGTCTTAAAACAGCAGAATGGCATTATGTGGAGATCAAGCCACGTTTAATGGTGGAAAAATATCTATCTCAACTAAATGGAGCTTCATGTCTAACTGATTTTAAAATCCATTGCTTTAATGGCGCGATATACCACATTGAGACCATAGCGGAAAGAGACACGAGCGGAAAATTTATTAGTTGTTATACTTTCGATACCCAATGGAGAAGTACAGATTGTGTTAAACCACAATATCAAAAGTCATGTAAACTTGTGGAAAAGCCGGTTTGTTTTGATAAAATGAAACAAATTGCAGAAAAATTAAGTAAGGATTTTGAATATGTTCGTGTGGATTTGTATGAAATAGACGGAAAAGTTATATTTGGAGAATTAACTTTTACTCCCGTAGGTTGTTATGAATATGATTATAAGAAAGAATATTTAGAAGACATGTGCAGATTTTATTATTTAACGGCTCCACATAAATAACAATTATGCTATTTGCACCAATCATAGTATTTGCGTATGATCGGCCGGATCATTTGAGACAGACGCTTGCCGCATTAGCCAAGAATGACTTGGCTTCTCAGTCTGTGCTCTATGTCTTTTGTGACGGAGCAAGAGAGTGGGGAGGAGAGGCCCCCCAACCCCCGGAAGGGGGAGGGAACTATATCACGAAGCGATATGACGTAATGCATTGTTTTAAAGAGGAGTATGAGGCATATCTTCAACGCATAGTCGAAGTACGGGCTGTCGCCCATACTCAAACAGGATTCAAAGAGGTACATGTGATAGAACGAGAGAAGAATATTGGTTTGGCTGATAACATCGTTGGGGCAGTTACGGAGATAGTTAATCAATATGGACGGGTGATAGCTTTTGAAGATGATATTATTACAACCCGCGGGTGCTTGACTTATCTTAATGATGCGCTTGAACTCTATAAAGACGCTGAGCAAGTGATGCATATATCGGCTTGGATGTACCCTAATAAAGGGCAGTTTCCGGTGACGTTCTTCTATGATTCCCCGTATCCAGCCGGAGGTTGGGCAACATGGAAACGAGCATGGAATCATTTTAACCCGGATACGGCAGATCATGTACGCTACTGGGAGAACAACTGGAAAGAGTTTGACATAGAAGGAGAAGATTATTTAAGCCGCCAGTTATTAGGAAATCTCAATGGCACACTTAAGACATGGTATATCAAATGGTATAGTTCCATGCGGCGTGTGGGAGGTCTTTGCCTCTATCCTGGAACGGCAATGTCCAATAACATCGGTTGGGATAATTCCGGTGAAACATCGCTGCCTAATACACGCTATAATGTCGCTTGTCCAGTTGAATATACAGAAGTGAAACGAGTACCAATTGTCCGCAATAAAAAGGCATATAACTATATCCGGACTTGGTATTCCGGTCATTGGTACAGCAAGCGATATCGTATTCGCTTTTATAATAGAATTCGCCGACTATTCGGTTTAAAATCAATCAAATGAGCAAGATTAAAGTCTCCGTAGGAGTAATAACATATAATCAGCAAGACACCATCCGGCAGACGCTGGATAGCATCCTTGCGCAGAAAGGCGATTTCGATTTAGAAATCGTCATCGGCGAGGATTGCTCTACGGATTCCACTCGCGCCATCTGTGAAGAGTACACCATACACCATACACCATACACCATTAGGCTCCTACCTACTACGCGCAACCTCGGTATCATGGCAAACTTTGCCCGTGTGATGCAGGCTTGTACAGGTGATTATGTAGCTATCTGTGCCGGTGATGATTATTGGTGTGATGAGTGTAAGTTGCAGACGCAACTGGAATACTTCAAAGAGCATCCGGAGGTCGGAGTTGTATCTACATCAGGATACAAACTGTTGGTAAAAAGCAACACCTTAGTTCCGCATGCTATTGCCCCTCTCAAACCTATAGCAGATGGTAACGTCAAATCCTTCTATTTCTCTCCAGACTATAAGGGTGGGGTATATGTGATGCCGCTGAGCCTCTTGATAAAACGGGACCTATTGCAATATGTGGATTTTGATGAATTTGTCCGTCGCGGTTTTCCGGTAGAAGATTACCCGATGCAGGCAATCCTTGCGCAGCATTGTAAGTGGGGGCACATTGATGACTTGTGCGTGGTTTATCGGGTGTATAAGGAGTCTGCCACTTTTATCTCCTTTGACCATCCGAAATACATGCAGTATTATCAAGGATTAGCAGCAATTCGACGTTATCTTAACGAACTCTTTCCTGCTGATGCTTGTTTTACGGAAGAACAAATCCAGGAACAGTTGTTCTACAAAGAGTTTCTGCTATATCTGCACCGCGTTGAGTACAAGAAAGCCAAGCATCTAATTTCAGATGCTGCGACTATCGCCTACATGCATAAAGTGCAGCAAGCGAAGCGGTTTACGAGAACATGGCTGCATTTCATCGCTGCTCATTTTATTAAGGAGCATAAATATAAAAAAGATTTAAAAGAACGAACATGAAAAATAGTACAGTAGACGATTGCAAAATCATTGACATCCGCCGCTATACGGATAGCAGGGGATATTTGTCGGTAGTGGAGAACGGAATCGATATTCCGTTTGATATCAAGCGTATTTATTATCTCTATATGGTGCCGGAGGTGGCTCGCGGCGCACATGCGCATAAGGAGTTGCAGCAGCTGCTGATTGCTACATCCGGTTCGGTAGATGTTATTATGGATGATGGACAAGAGAAGAAAACCTTCCATCTTGACCGACCATGGAAAGGTCTCCTTATTCCTTCCGGTCTCTGGCGTGATCTGGAGAACTTCTCCGGCGGAGCTGTTCTGATGTGTCTTGCAAGTGAGGGGTACGATGAGAAAGATTATATCCGAGATTATCAGGAATTTCTAAACTATAAGAAACAATGATTCATCCATTATCCGACTGTCAGGCGCAGGTGCCTGAATCGACAAACATATGGCAATTTTGCGTAGTGCTGCCGGGCGCAAAGATTGGCAAGAACTGCAATATATGTAGCCATTGCTTCATCGAGAACGAGGCAGTGATTGGTAATAATGTTACTATCAAAAACGGTGTGCAGATTTGGGATGGTATCACGTTAGAAGACAACGTATGTGTAGGAGCCAATGTTTCTTTCACCAATGACCGTTATCCCCATGCAAAGAATGCTGATTGGAAGTTAGAGCGGACGTTGGTTAAGAATGGTGCAAGTATCGGTGCCGGTAGTACTATCCTCTGCGGAGTGACTATTGGAGAAAATGCTATGATTGGCATTGGCTCCGTTGTTACTAGAGATGTTCCTGCTGGAGAAGTATGGGTCGGAAATCCAGCGCATTTTTTGAAAAAAGTAGAAGAATATAATAAATAAACATATGCAAGTTCCTTTTTTGAGTTTACATGACGTAACAGCCATGCACGGGGATGAGATCCGTGAGGCAGCAAAGCGAGTGATTGATAGCGGATGGTATCTGCAAGGCAAAGAGAATGAACTTTTTGAGCAGCACTATGCCGACTATATTGGGACAAAATATTGCATCGGTTGCGCGAATGGTTTGGATGCTCTCATTTGGATTTTCCGAGCATACATTGAGTTAGGAGTAATGCAACCTGGCGATGAAGTCATCGTACCGGCTAATACGTATATTGCTACTATCTTGGCTATTACGGAGAATTGTCTCAAACCTGTTCTCATTGAGCCTAAGCGTGATACGTTGGAGATTGACGATTCCCTCATCGAAACAGCCATCACTTCGCGCACCAAAGCTATCTGCATCGTTCATCTTTATGGGCGTTGTGCCATGACAGAAAAGATTGCTGACTTGTGCAAGAAATATAACCTCAAACTCATTGAAGACAACGCGCAGGCGCATGGGTGTTACTACCTGCCCCCCATGCCCCCTGAAGGGGGAGGTGTAGTAACACCTATGAAGGCAGGAATAGATATGGCAGACCCAGCATATTACCCTGAATTAAAAAGACGTGCAGCGCAGATGCGCGCAAATCCAACAGAAGCAGAGGAACAACTTTGGAATGCGCTATGTGAGCAGCAAATAGGTTATAAGATTCGGCGTCAGCATATTGTAAGTCAATACATACTTGATTTTGCATACTTGGATAATCGTATAGCTATTGAGTTGGACGGAGGTTACCATAGTAAAGAGAATCAGCAATATGACGATGCGGTTCGAACAAAGCACTTGGAGTCATTTGGGTGGCGCGTATTGCGTTTTACTAATTCAGAGGTATTCCATGATTTAGAATCAGTGATATCACAAATCAAATCTGCGATATCAATCTCCTCTTCCCCTTCAGGGGATTGTGGGGCGGGGAGATTGATACGCACCGGCTCCATCGGAGACGCGGCGGGTCATAGTTTCTATCCGGGAAAGAACTTAGGCGCCTTGGGTGATGCAGGAGCGGTAACAACCAATGATCCGGAGTTAGCTGCGGCTATCCGTGCATTGGCTAACTATGGAAGCCAGAAGAAATATGTCTTCAAATATACCGGCCGAAATAGCCGTTTGGACGAGATTCAGGCAGCGATATTGGATGTGAAACTCAAATATCTTGATGAGGACATCAAGAAACGCCAAGAAGTAGCGGCATATTATTATGACCATATCTCTAACCCGGTGATTGAACTTCCCACTCGTCTCTTGGATGAGAATAACGTCTATCATTTGTTCCCCATTATTGTAAAAGAGTTAGGGAACGAGAGAGTTGGTGAATTAAGGAATCGCTTGCACGATTACCTTGAGTCTTGGGGCGTAGGTACGGTCATTCATTACCCCATTGCCCCACATAAGCAGGAGTGCTATGCCAAGGAGGCATGGAACATACCACAATTGAACTTGCCTATTACGGTATATTTGGCAGACGCAGAACTCTCTATACCGATTAGTCCGTGCATGAGTAAGGAACAAGTAGAGTGGGTCGTAAAATGCATAAATGAATTTTAGGTAATGCTTTTTAACTCGATAGAATTTGCCATATTTCTTCCTATTGTCTTTTTGATTTACTGGGCGATAGGATATGCGAGAATAAATGACTCGTTAAAACTGCGGATACAGAATGCATTCGTGGTTGTTGCGAGTTACGTGTTCTACGGCTGGTGGGACTGGCGATTCTTGTTGCTCATTGCCTTCACTTCATTCTGTTCCTGGGGGAGCGGATTATTGATTTCGAGGGCTCAAAATGCCACCGAAGATAACAGGGGGGGGCAAAACGTATCATTCGCAAGCAGATTCTGGCTGACAGCCAATATTGTTCTGAACCTTGGCATCTTGGCGGTCTTTAAATATTATGATTTTTTTGTGACAGAGTTCGGAAACATATTTGGAATCAGTACGGACAGTTTATTACTCAAGATTATTCTGCCTGTTGGGATCAGTTTCTACACATTCCAAGCGTTGAGTTATAGCATTGATGTTTATCGAAGGAAGATAGAGCCGACCAACGATATCATTGCCTTCTTTGCGTTTATCTCATTCTTCCCGCAGTTAGTAGCCGGTCCTATAGAACGTGCAACGAACCTGTTGCCTCAGTTTTTGCAGAATCGTAAGTTTAGTTATGATGAGGGTGTAGACGGAATGCGTCAGATTCTATGGGGCTTATTCAAGAAGATCGTTGTCGCGGATAACTGCGCATTTTATGTCAATCAGGTATGGGAGACGTATGATACGCAAAACGGCAGTACATTATTGTTGGCAGCGATACTCTTTACCTTCCAGATTTACGGCGATTTCTCCGGTTATAGCGATATAGCAATAGGGACAGCCAAACTCTTTGGTATCAAACTGATGAGGAACTTCAATAATCCGTATTTCAGCAGAGACATAGCAGAGTTTTGGCGGAGATGGCATATTAGTTTGACGACATGGTTCCGCGATTATGTCTATATCCCGCTTGGCGGTAGCCGTGTAGGTAAATGGAAGATTGTGCGTAACACTTTTGTTATCTTCTTGCTATCGGGCTTTTGGCATGGTGCGAACTGGACGTTTATTGCTTGGGGTGCATACCACGCATTGTTATTCTTGCCGCTCATTTTGCTTGGCAAGAACCGCAAAAATACGAATCAAGTAGCGGAAGGACGATTGGTGCCTACATGGAAAGAGTGCGGACAGATACTATTTACATTCATGTTGGCAGTTATAGGATGGATTATTTTCCGCGCAGAGACAATAGGCCAGGCTTGGGAAATAATGAAAGGTATTTGCGATGTGAGCCTATTCTCTGTACCAAACCATGCAGGTATTCATGCGTTATTTGTCAACCTTTTATTGCTTGTCATCGTAGAATGGTTTCAACGCAATAAGCAACATAGTTTAGATATTGCTAATCTACCGATATATCTCCGGTATACGATTTATATAGGCATGTCATTTATCATCTTTGCCTTTGGAGGACATACGGTTAACTTTATTTATTTTCAGTTCTGATGAAAAAGTTCCTCGTTAAAATATCAATAGCAACAATAATCTTATATGGCCTTGCTTGGGGATTGGATTACATGATAAGTAAAGGTCTTCAGCAGATGGATGATTATCGCTTTATGTCATGGCGTGAGATGCAACAAGGAGATATCAATGCGGACATTATCATCATGGGTAATTCACGAGGCTTTTCCCATTTCGAACCGTGGACAATTGATTCTATAACCGGATTATCATGTTATTGCTTAGGATTAGGTGGGTATTCAATAACAGTAGAAGACCTAAAATATAAATATTATTGTTTATATAACCAGAGACCCAAGTACATCATCCAACAGATAGATTACTACACTCTCCGCAATGATGTAGCTCCGCATAACCATGAATCAGAGCAATATTTGCCATTGATATACAATAAACATATCTGGCCTGAGATGCGTAGAGTAGGGTACACGTGGTTGGACTTACATTGTCCTCTATATCGTTATTGGGGCTACCAGATGGTAATTAAGAATGGCTTATTGGAGTTCATGGGAATCAAACACTATGTACGAGATCCGTCCTTTAGAGGACACCATTATGAAAGAGGTGTATGGGATGGTACTGAATTGGCTAAGATGGATACTATTTACGCAAAAATTGATTCGGCTGGAAGGAATTATTTTGAACAATATATGCAACGATGTTCGGACGAAGAAGTAAAGGTGTTGTTGGTCAATTCACCAACTTATATTGGAGCAACTAATAAGACAATAGGTTTGGATAAAGTAAATGCTTATTTTGATAGCATTGCAATAGCATATCATACTGAATATTGGAACTATGAGAGTGATTCGTTATGTTGTGATACTGCTAATTTCTGTGAGTCAATACATATGAATCCTCAAGCTACTCATAAATTTAGCATATATGTAGCTAATCAATTTAGAGAATATATGACAAAGTATTAATATGATAAAACTCTCATTCATAGTACCAGTATATAATGTGGCTCCGTATCTGCGTAAGTGCGTGGATTCGCTCCTCATGCAAGATTATGATGACTACGAGATTATTCTTGTGGACGATGGCAGCACCGATGGGAGCGGAGCCATCTGCGATGAATATGCACGTGTGAACGAATTAGAGCATGAGAGAGTGAGAGAATTAGAGAATGAGAGAATTAGTGAGTCAGGGAGGTCTTCCATTCATGTGATTCATCAGCCTAATGGAGGGTTGAGTGTGGCACGGAATGCGGGATTAAAAGCCGCAAAGGGAGAATACGTGTGTTTCGCGGATAGTGACGACTATTGGGAGGAGAATGTTTTAGGCGGATTGATGGCGCAAGTGGAACGGGAGAAACTAGATGTGTTGCGCTTTAACTATCGCAACGTAAATGAACAATATGAAGAGTTCTATCCCAATAAAGCCCCCAAGCGTGATGTAGACTATAGCGAAGAAGTGACTGATGGAGAGATGTTTCTTAATGAGCGATTAGGTCCTGCATGTTACTCGGTGATGTTTGTGATTAAAAGAAGTCTGTTGATAAACGAGTTAGTGAATGATAGAGTAAGTGAGCCGGAGAACGATTGTTTGTTCACTCCTGGCATTTATTTTGAGGATGTAGATTGGACGCCAAGGATGTTGCTGAGAGCAAAAAAGGTGGCTTCAACACCTAAAGTTGTATATAACTATTTGTGGCGTGCCGGTTCAATCACGTTACCTATAGACAATGCTAAACGTAAGAAGGTGTTAGAAGATAAAATAAAGTTGATAGGAGGATTTAAAGAACAGAGTCAACATGTTCAAAATCCTGTATGGTTTACATGGATGACGAGTTTTACAGCAATGTCGATTTTAGGAATGATATCAAAGATGTCATCAGAGGAACAAAAGCAATATATAGATGAACTCAAATCACTTCATATTTTCCCACTTTCCGTGAAAAAAGAGAAGATGTGGAAACAGAGAATGAAAATATACATAGCGAACATATCTCCTAACATATATTGTAAACTTATTAGTTTGAGAAAATGAAAAAAAATAATATAGATAATGAAAACTATACTATTAGTCTTTGGAACACGACCGGAAGCGATAAAGATGGCTCCATTGGTGAAGATGCTGCAAGCGCAGCCTGAGAATTTCAATACTCTGGTGTGTGTTACAGCACAGCATCGGCAGATGCTTGACCAAGTACTGCATATCTTTGATATTATGCCGGATTACGACCTCAATATCATGCAGGCAAATCAAGATCTATATGATGTCACTTCCCGTGTACTCGTTGGCATGCGCGATGTGCTCAAGGAGGTGCAGCCGGATATGGTTCTCGTTCATGGTGATACAACCACTTCCACTGCTACTGCTCTTGCGGCTTTCTATCAGCAGATACCCGTCGGACACGTGGAGGCAGGACTCCGTACGCATAATATTTACAGCCCGTGGCCGGAGGAGATGAACCGACAACTGACAGGACGTATCGCTACCTGCCATTTTGCGCCTACGCCTCTTGCAAAACAGAACCTCTTGCGCGAGAATGTGGCGGAGAACCAAATCATCGTCACCGGTAATACTGTGATTGATGCGCTGTATATGGTGGTGGATAAGATAAAGAACGATGTGGTTTTACAAGAAAGACTATGCAAATCATTATTGCAGTTAGGATATGATACGAAACGCTTGGATGGAAACCGCAGATTAGTGCTGATTACCGGGCATAGACGGGAGAATTTCGGGGATGGATTTATCTCTATGTGTACGGCTATTCGCGATTTGGCAGCCAAGTACCCCGATGTTGATTTCGTCTATCCGATGCACCTTAATCCTAATGTCCGCAAACCAATACACGAAGTGTTTGGAGAAGATTTGACACAATATGCAAACCTGTTCTTCGTTGAACCGCTTGAATACTTGTGCTTTGTTTATCTGATGGAGAAATCTACCATCGTTCTTACCGATTCCGGCGGCATTCAAGAAGAAGCTCCAGGATTAGGAAAACCGGTACTTGTGATGCGTGATACTACCGAGCGTCCAGAGGCATTAGAGTCTGGTACAGTACATCTGGTAGGAACCAATTACGATAAGATAGTTTGTGAGGTGAGTACCTTGCTGGATAATGCAGAAGCTTATCAAGAAATGAGTCAGGCGGTCAACCCGTATGGAGATGGAAAAGCATGCTATAGAATATCCAATTATCTATGTGCTATATGAGTGCGAACAAGCCTATGAATAACAGGGGGGGTATTCGCAAAACACGAACAGAATCATAGGTCTTGATTTAATGCGAATATCTTTGGCGATTTTAATATATATGTTTCATTCATGGATGCATTTTGGATGTGACTATTCTGTCTTAACTGACTTCGTATCAGCAGGTGCTGTAGCTATGACGGGATTTTTCTTATTATCGGGATACTCTTTGCGTTTAGTATATGGCAATCAGGATATTATGGAAAAAAATAACTTGTGTACATTCTATATCAAACGGACATTGAACATATTACCGTTATATTATGCAATAGCGATTATGTACATACTGTTAATAAAGTCTACAAATATGGCAGATATTATAGTCCTATTTCCTATAGAAGTGTTAGGTCTACAATCTACTTTTTCATCGCTATTTCATATTTCTCACAATAGTGGGACATGGTTTATTTCATGTTTGATATTGGCTTATTTCTTTTATCCGTATTTACAAAATATAACTCAGCAACTAAACAAAACAATGAAAATTATTACGTTGTGCATACTTATTTTTATTGATTTATGGTCCTCCGTAATAAGCAGTAGGTTCAATATATGTAGTACTTATGATAATCCTTTTTATCGCATGGTGGAGTTTACTATTGGCCTCTTATTAGCAGATATTAATATTAGCTATGACAATGTGTTATTAAGGCTATTACGCAGTAAGATAACTCTAATAATCTCTATTATATTCCTATTCTTGGGCATATCGCTATTAAAGAAATATATGTTATGGCAAGACTACATGATATACAATTATGTTGCGTTACCATGCTTTATAATCATGCTGCTGTCTTTAGGAACACTTAAATCTTCTATCAAATATAGGAATAATATTGTTTCATATTTTGCCAATATATCTTATGCCTTTTTCTTAGTCCAGTTTTTTGCATGGAAAGTAGGGAAATGGACATTATTTTTTTTAAAAGCAGATTCTAATTGGTTACGAATAGTAGTAACTTTTTTATATTGTTTTGTTGCCGCTATAGTAATGTATGAATTAATACAAAAACCAATATCTAAATACATAAAGCATACTTTAGTAATAAGCAAAATTTGCAAGAACAATGATGGAAAACAATAAAAAAAAGAGTGGCGGTGAAAGACCGTTATTAATATGCCTTAGTGCAACGCGAAATTATGGTTGGGTCACAAGAGCATTTTGTCATGCCAATTCTCAATGGGCAGATTATATTATTATAGTAGACCAGATGTCTACAGACGCGACTCGAGACATCTGCTCTGAATATGATAAGGTGATTCTAATAGATGATCACGATTTATCTTATAGTGAATCACGCCGGTCCATGATGGCACTTAATAGAGCAAGAGAAATAAAAGGAGATAAAATTCTTATTTATCTAGCAATAGATGAGGTGTTGCCTGCAAATTGGATGAAAACAGCAGATGGACAGAAAGTTCTAAATTCAAAACCTTCAGAAATGTTCATGCTTGATTGGGCAAACATATTACCAGATAACAAGCATTGCAAAATGGTTTTCCAAGACGATATGTATCGTATCTTCCATGATGATGGGGTAACACCATATGATAACCAGAATAAGGATATGCACACTCATTGTCTGCCATATCATGAAGGTGGTAAAGAATATAAAATATCGGATTTCCCAATATTGCATTTCGGTATTTATAATACAAAATTTCAATATGTGAAATTAAGATATTATCAAATGGTTGACTACGATAAAAATCATCGATCAGTGGTTACGTTGAGCAGATATTATAATCGTCCTATCGGAAATGACTTTTGGCAAGGAGTAGACGATGTTAAACATGAATGGTTGTGGTCTGAGTTTGATTTGTTTTCACTGGTGGACTTGGATACTCCTCCTTTTTTGGTTGAAGAGTGTCAAAAGTTCATTCGCGAGAAAGGAATTAAGCGGTATGTATTGTTAGATATGTGGGACGATACTATGTTGGATTATTTGCAGATTCAAGATCCAAGACCAATATGGATAAAAATAGTTCACAGGTATTTTCATGCAACAGAGAAGTACCACAAGTGGATAATAATACGAGTGATAGATAAAGTCTTAAAGGCATTTATATGGGTGACAGAATATTAATATCCGTTATAGTTCCTTCCTATAACCGTGCCAATACGGTTGGGCAAACAATCGTTAGCATCCTTTCGCAACAAGTAGATGCGGATATCGAGATCGTGATAGGTGACGATTGTTCGACTGATAATGCGCGTGAGGTCTTAGAGCAATACCGGCAGAGGTATCCGGACATCATCCGTCTTTTTCTGCGTGAGCAGAATATGGGATTAGGTGCCAACTGGGCGCAATGCGTAAAGGATTGTCGCGGTGAGTTCATCTGTAATTGCGATAATGATGATTATTGGCATAATCCGAACAAGTTGCAACTTCAATTGGATTACATGCGTGCTCATTCGGAGTGCAATATTCTCATCACGAACCATCGCACGCATAACCGTTCGACTGGTGAGATCCGTGAGTGCAAAGCAGAGATTGATCATACTGACATTCAGCAATCGATGTGGGGAGGGTGCCATTTCTGCAATGCTACTATTATGTATCGTGCTAACTTCATGAAAGCGCATTTGGATTTAGATGAGTTTATTAAGCGTCGCTTTACATTACAGGATTGGCCTGCGTGGGTAATCTTAACTGCTTATACGGATATCGATGTCCTTCCTGAATCAACTGCTACGTGGTGCCTAGAGACAGTGTCAATAACTCGTCCGGATTCCGTAGAAAGATATGCAAGACGGTTAGAAGGAGATAAAGAAGTGTGTCGGTATCTGGGTGAACTTTTCCCTGAGAAATTTCCATATACAGATGAGATGTGGCGAGACTATGCAAATGGACGATTGATGGCAAAGGCATTTGATGTGGGCGATTTTGATGCAGCAAAGAAATATGGGAAGATGTTTAGCGGTAGAGGATTCAAGAAAATATGCTCTCAAAATAGAGTGCTATTCGAGATTTTTAAATTTTTGAAACGAGTAAAAGGAAGAAGTAAGAACGCATGATTCCGAAAATCATTCACTATTGCTGGTTTGGCGGCAAACCGATGCCGGAGCTGGCACTCAAATGTATCGAGAGTTGGAAGAAATACTTGCCGGAGTATGAACTACGGCTATGGAATGAGGATACTTTCGACCTCGATATGTATCCGTATGCGCGGGAGGCGTACGATAATCGCAAGTTCGCGTTTGTGACAGACGTCGTGCGGCTGTGGGCGCTGGAGAAATATGGAGGTCTATATATGGATACCGATGTGGAGATACTGCGTCCGTTAGGCGAATTGATGGAGTTACCGGCTTTTACCGGCTATGAGGCCAGCCTGAAAAATGCACCGGTTACCGGCCTCATGGCATCTGCGCCTCATGGCATCTGGGTGCGTGAACAGTTGGTATACTACGAAGGCAGACATTTCGTCCAACCGGACGGAACGCTGGATATGACAACCAATACGGTGACGATTTCACGTATCATGCAAGAAAATGGTTTTGAGATAAATGGCAAATATGGCATTTACAAGAACGATATGCATGTCTTCCCGGTGGATTACTTCTGCCCGCTGACCAGTACGCGAGTGCTTAAACTAACGAAAAACACCTATTGCATTCATCATTTCGCCGGTTCATGGGTAGAGAGAACGCGTGGACAGATTATAAAAGCATGGATTTTGGATCATATCATCGGGCGCAAAATAACGGATACGTTGGTGAAGTTTAAGAGGAAGATAATGATTATAGAAAATGAAATGAAGAAGTATGGATATTTTGACAGACATGTTGAGAAGAATTAGTACATTTGTTATGCAGCATAAAACAATGCTCTTGGTATTGTGTGCTATAGTTATATTCAAAAATATACTTGTGAAATGGGCAATTGAGTATGTCTGTCCTATCACTTCGTCTGTGCCAAATAATAACATATGGGTAATGATATGCGTTCTTGTTGCTATAACAATCGTATATCTTACCCAATATCAATGGTTTCAGTCAGAACGTGAGTGCTTTGTTTCGCGTAATTGGACCTTATTCTTCCTGTTTGGCGCATATCTGGTGTTTCGGTTAAATCATCGGTTGCAATTCCATGGATTCGCAGGAGGTGTGTTGAGTTATACGGACTATGGATGGATATGGGTAGCTGCCATTGAGTTCTTTTTAGCACGCAAACGCATATTAGCGAATTGTGATACGAAAAAGATAACTGTTACCAGTACGCCATTTCTTAGCGATACTCCGGTCGCAGATAATCAAATGAATAGAAAAAGATATGCTATTCAACTTGTAGATAAGATACTTGCTTCTCAAAAAGGATCTAATATTCGGTCCAATTCCCAAGCATTTACAATTTTGATTAACGAGCATTACGGAGCAGGTAAAACAAGTTTTTTCATGCAACTGCAGGAACTTGCAGAAGACAGAGGCATAGATGTATGTTGGTTCAAACCATGGCTGTATGAGGACAATACTACTTTGATGGTCAATTTCTTTCGCGTAATTAAAGAAAAATTGGGAGCAGGAGACAAACCTTTATTGAAAATGCTTAATCGTTATGTTCAAATCCTATCATCAGTTGAGGGCTACAGATTATTTTCCGCATTGCAATGGGAAGAAAGTTCTATTGAAACCCAATTTACCAATATCAAGACCAAACTACAAGCAAAAGAAAGACCCATTGTTGTGCTTGTTGACGATGTAGACAGATTAGAGGGAGATGAGATGTTAAAAATGCTGCAGATGATTCGGAATATGGCGGATTTTCCCAATCTGTACTACATTGTTGCCGGTGATAAGAACGCGATGGTTAACCGACTCCTTGAAAAGAAAATTTCAGAGCCGGAAGAATTTTTGAAAAAGTTTTTTAATCTTGAGATTTGTTTCCCCGCGGATGACAATAGCATGGAGAAAATATTTAGAGAAGGTATAGAAACATTATTGGATCATTACGGTATAGATAGTGGTGAGGTATGGGAGTTTATTCAAGTTTTACAATATAAGAATCACATTTTTTCGAACATACGAGATTGGAAACGCTTCTTGAATGCTCTTGATTATGCCTTGGCCAATCTCCAAGCGAACAATGACGAGATGCTGAAAGAGGTTGCCATCCGTGATCTGGTGGGAGTATGTCTAATCCAATGTATTGATACGGATATATACCATTTATTGAGAGATAGTAACGAGTATATATTGAGATATGATTCCTCCTTGGAGCGGTATTTCTTGAAAGACGGAATAGAAAAAGCATTGGAATATAATAGTAATAAGCGTAAAGCAGCGGTAGAATATGATACGGATGATGCTCTTGTTGTTGATACCGGTACACTAACAATGGAGCACCCGCGGTTATTGGCAGATGAAGTGATAAATAGAAGCAAACTTCAAAAAATAGATATAATAGGCGAGATATTAAGACTGTTATTTCCGACATCATGGGATGCACATTCCCAGATTGGAATATGTTTCCGTACGGAGTTCCACAAGTATTTTGCTGCTACCTATAAAGAGAATGAGATTTCTAATGCGGAAATCATTGGAATAATGAAAGCTCCCGATGATGAATTTTCCTCTGCTGCGCGTAAGATTATCGGGACACCGCGAGTAACAGCGTTTATTCATAAAATCAATTGGTATGTGGCAACGCAGATATACCCGAGAAAAGAGGTGTTAATAAGAATACTTTGGGTAATGGAGAATCATTTTGACGCAATAGCAACTCCGCGCGACGATAAGAATATTTTCTTCGGACAGAACTACGAAATGGCTGCTTTGAATGTGTTCTTAAAACGAGCTTCAGAGACGGAAGAGCAACTTAATATGGAATGGCAATCAATATATAAATGGCTCGTAATGACATCTGACTATGATAATCGCATCAGGATACTATTAATGTTATCGGAAAATACCGCTGAAAGCGGAAAATATATTTATAATGAATGGAGCGCATTATATGATTGCGCTCAATCGTCCAACTTGCATTATATCAATAATGTATGGAAAAACAACAAGTATTCTCCTGAAGTCTATGGGCGTATAGCTGATTACCGACAAATAATGAAGAACTTTAGAAATGGAACATACACGAGTGAACAGATACTGACTCTTTTGAGCAAGACGCGGTATATCAAATATTTCTTCTATCATTTATTGGAATATAGCAAGAATACCTTAAATTGGAATACTAATTTTATAGATTGTGTAATAGGAGCAGAACATGCTTTTGCTTTTGACGATTCAAAGTGGTTTAGTTTAGTCCCCAAAGAATGGGAAGAAGATTTCAAAAATAGGAAAATGAAAGGCAGAATAACAGTTGAAGATATTGAAAATAGTGCATATCTGCGTTCTGCTTTGCAGTATTGGCAAAAACAAGAGCAGAATAGCTCGAAGAGGAAAAAGGAAAAAGAGGAATAGATGATGGGGGAGGCCTAGTTCCGCAATTGCTGCGACTTGCATTCGCTTGCTACGGCTCCGCCGTGGCTGCACCAAGCTGGTGCAGAAATACAAATTTAAAACTCCACCAAGCTGGTGGAGACATAGAGAACCTAAAACTCCAACAACCCGTTGGAGAATTTCCCTCTCCTTTTGCATGCGTTCCATGGGGACATCACATCGCCATTATTTCCAAATGCAAATCCGTAGATGAAGCGTTGTTCTGTATAGGCAAGACGATAGAGCAGGGTATTAGTCGTGCGGCGCTGGTGAACTGCTGCAAAAAGAAATGCGCGAGACAAAGCGACTGATGAAAGCTAATAAGTGATAACCGATTGATGAGCAGGAGATGAATTGATCGAAAAAGCAATGTGCATTTTTTGCACTTTCAATTTTGACAAGATGGTAGAATCTTGCGTGAAGTGTTGCGAGCAAGTGAAAATCTTAGTTGTTCGGTGTTTCCGAATTCATGATGTGATGGTAAAATATTCAGTATGCCTGGTGGTCAGACTGGTGGTCAGAAAAGTGTGATGTTGTCGGGAAAATTCGAAAAACCAGCAGAAATTCGGAATTTCCGAATTTTTTCTTTTTTGCTAACTCAAAACTGCAACTATTCGTTGCTGGTTCACAGGAAATTACGGAGATAAGTTCACAGAAAACTATACAGAAAAAGCGCCCGAAGGACGCTTTTCCTGATTGCTGCAACTTGCAGTCGCTTGCTACGGCTCCGCCGTGGCTGCACCTGCGGTGCTTGATCAGAGCCGTTGACGAGAGTCGCGGCTTTTTTGTATATATAGCGGGTAAAGAATTAATGAGTTAAGGAATTAAAGAATTAAGGAGTGAAGGATTACCTGTGTTTTATGAAACCTATAAAATCCGTGTGCAAGCACCCAATGCCATTAGACAACATAAAACAATAGAAATTATTCTATTTTTTTTGAAAAAAAGCTTTTTTATTTGCATAATTGAAAAAATTGTTGTATTTTTGCAGTCGAAAAAATGGTAGCGCGCTACCGAATAATAGGATAACGTATGAGATTTGAGAGAAAATACTACTTGGACGAACTCATTGCGAGGAAGCATAATGGGATGATAAAAATCATTACCGGCTTGCGTCGTAGCGGCAAATCGTATTTGCTATTTGAGCTATTCCGCGCTCATTTAATAGAGAATGGCGTGAGCGAAGAGCAAATAATCGCTTTCTCGTTGGAGAATAGGCGCATGAAGAAGTTACGCAATCCGGACGAGTGCCTAGCCTATATAGATGCGCATATCAAAGGCGACAAGATGCATTACGTGATGATTGACGAGGTGCAGATGATGGCTGAATTTGAGGATGTACTCAATAGTTACCTGGACATGCCGAACGTAGATGTGTACGTAACCGGCAGTAATTCTCGTTTTTTGGTAAGCGATGTGGTAACGGAGTTCCGAGGACGAGGAGATGAGGTGCGCGTGTTCCCGTTGAGTATATCGGAACTTCATGAAGCCTATCCGGAAAAGACATGGGATGAGTTATGGCAAGAGTATTCGAACTTCGGGGGATTACCTATGGCTGTGCTAACGGAAGGAGTGGATCGGAAGAAGGCTTATCTGAAACAGTTATTCCGGACGACCTATTTCAAGGACATCGTTGAACGATATCATATCCATCATACAGAACAATTGGATCAACTGGTGGATTTTGTGGCATCCTCGGTAGGTTCGTTGACGAATGCGAATAAGTTAGCCAACACGTTCCAATCCAAAGGAGATAAGATATCCGTTGATACGGTAGGTCAGTATTTGGGTTACCTGCAAGATGCTTTTTGGCTGAATCAAGCGAAGCGCTATGACATCCGCGGCAAGCAATACATAGGCTCGCCATACAAATTTTATTTTACAGATATCGGTCTTCGCAATGCGCGTTTGAACTTCCGTCAATATGAAGAAACGCATATAATGGAGAATGTGATATACATGGAGTTATTGCGGAGAGGATGTGAGGTGGATGTGGGTGTGATAGAGGTGGTAGAGAAAGTGGACGGAAAGAATGTGCATAAGCGGATTGAAGTAGATTTTGTGGTGAACAAGGGCGATAGACGATACTATATCCAATCGGCATACGCTGTGCCGGACGATGATAAAATGGCGCAAGAAGAGCGTCCGTTGCTGAAGATATACGACTCGTTCAAGAAGATCATCGTTGTGCAAAACAATGTGTTGCCTTGGCATAATGAAAATGGGACGCTGATATTGAGCCTGAAGCAGTTCTTGACGGAGGAAGATAGTTGGGAGAAGTAAAAGGGGTGCGCTGCTGACGCTGCCGTTCTATATGTGGTATTTGCTGTGGTGAGTGATATGTATAGTGTATAGTGTATAGTGTATAGTGTATAGCCGTCCTGGAGGGCGGCTTTTTTGTATGGGGAATTAACTATAGATAAACTAAATTTAAGTTAAAGTTAATAAAATCAAATAAAAGTTCAATTTTATTTGTATATATAGGATTTTTAAAAATATTTTGTAACTTCGGCACGCTCCTAAAGGGTATCCACTCTGAAATTACAGTCTCAGTATTCTGCAACTACCAAATATTTACCTCAAAATATTCAAATATGCGAGCATAATGAAAATTTTGGTTCAAATATTTGTATATTTGATTATTTTGTTGTAACTTTGTGCGCTGAATTCGTGAATTGTAAAAATATTTTACGTGTTTATATGAAAAAAATTGAGATTAAAGGTTATAAATCGATTAAAGATCAAACGCTATTGTTGAGACCAATTAACATCCTAATTGGTGCAAACGGTAGTGGAAAATCGAATTTATTATCCTTCTTTACTTTCTTGCGAAACTTATATGCAAATAATCTTCAAGCATACGTGTCTTTGAATAGGGGCATGGATGCATTCCTATTTCAGGGACGTAAAGTAACGGAGCAAATATATGCAAAATTGACATTTGATAACACGAATGCGTATTCATTTGTATTAACGCCAGGGCAGGAGATGTTTATAATAACAGAAGAAAAATTATGGTACAAGCATAATCCATATGCGCCGGACGCATACGATATTTCTTCATACTCTCCGGAATCCAAGTTGCGTTATAATACAATCCCTCGCGCTGAATATATACGTAATTATCTGGCAGAACTTAAGAGATATCATTTTCATGACACAAGCAAGAACTCTCCATTTACCAAAATATCTAACATAGAGACGGGGAGTTACGTGTTATATCCTACAGGAGATAATTTGGCTGCATTCTTATATGGTATCCAACAGTCAGACATAACCGCATACAACCGAATCCTTCGAACAGTTCAATCAGTGGCTCCATATTTTCATAACTTTGTATTAAGACCTGATAGTGAAAAAAATCTTAAATTGCAATGGGAAGATAAGTATGGTGTCGTATTTGGAGTTAATGATTTGTCTGATGGAACATTGCGTTTTATAGCACTAACAACATTGTTTTTGCAACCTCAATTGCCACAGACCATAATTATAGACGAACCGGAGTTAGGATTACATCCTTTTGCGATCGCAAAATTATCAGGCATGATAAAATCAGCAGCAGCACGTGGATGTCAAGTAATCGCTGCAACTCAATCTACAGACTTGATTGGGTATTTTCAACCAGAAGACATACTGACGGTTGATCAGATAAATGGAGAAAGTATATATAATCGCTTATCTGAAGCACAACTAGGAACATGGTTAAATGAGTACTCATTAGGTGATTTGTGGAAACAAAATATTTTGAAAGGAGGTCAGCCGCAATGAAACGTTTGATTATAGTATGCGAAGGACCTACCGAGCAAGAGTTTTGTAAGGATGTGTTGCAACCTTATTTCCAACAATATGACATCTCTGTCGTGTGCCCATTAATTAAAAAGTCAGGGGGAGGCATTATTACTTGGGAACCATTAAAACGTCAACTAAGAAACCATCTGTTCGAAGAAGGCGCGTACGTAACGATGCTTGTAGACTATTATAGATTGAAGGATCCAGATAAGATACCAGGTTGGAGTGAGTCTTTGAGTATCCAAAATAAGCAAAAACGCATGCACTTCCTTTTTGATCAAATGAAGTTAGACATGGATGAAACGTTAAGAGATCGGTTCATTCCATATATCCAACTACATGAGTTTGAAGGCTTGTTGTTTAGCGATCTTAGTCCGTATCAGGAATATTTCGGATCAAGTATATGTGATTTTAAAAAGTTAGAAGCAGTGATCACTTCCCATCCGAATCCTGAGATGATAAATGAAGGCCCCAATACAGCTCCGTCTAAAAGACTCATGGATATTATCTCAGGATATGACAAAGTGTTATATGGAGGAGTGTTGGCTATGTCTTTGGGGTTGCAAAAAATCCGTGAGCATTGTCCGATGTTTAATGAATGGATATCAACATTGCAAAAAATATCATAGTATCTCGCGATTAAAGACTGAATTTTAACCGCTCAATGAGCGGAATACAAGCGCAAATAATTATTGGAATAAACATTACATATGTGTAGAATTAGACTAGAATTTACTAAAGAAGTGTTTATGTCTCTTTTACATAGCATAGGCAATTTAATTGATATGACCATTTTCTGGGTAAGAAAATTATGGTACATAATATTAATGAGCATATCAACGCCCTATGTGATTTGTAATTTTGAAGAAATTGTTGAATTTCAATTCTTTACAGAATTTAATGGCAAGAACTTGATATTTATTGTGTGGGTGGCACTTTTAATCGTACCATTGTTTGATAGTTTTGAGGGTTTTGGAATAAGCATTAAGCGCTTCAATCAGCGAATTGAAAATAAGCAATTGAATGCTTTAGTAGAGAATCAGGAAATACCGTCACAAGCAGATTTAGAAAGGGAACTGACAGATGAATCAAAATAAGAGTCAAATTAAAGATACAATTTTAAATATTGTAAGTCGTGGGTTGATATTAGCAGCATCTCCGCAAGTGACGGACGGGCAGTATCAGGAATGGCAAAATTATGCTCAAATAATGTTGCGTATTTGTTCATATCAATACAATCCGACCATTTACATGAACTATTTAAAGGTATGTACGAATGTTCTTTCTGTAAGCGATAACAAAGAAAAAATGAGGCAGTGTTGTAACTACTTACTTGGGGTTGCAAAGATCCTTTAAAGTACATAACAGACTTACGCGGCATAAAGGGAGTTTCCAGAAGACAATAAGTGCAATTAAAGAACTACATAGACGGAATGCTCCAATACAAATCAATTGTCCAATCATAAATCAAAATCTTCATTGCCATCGTGATGTTCTCAATTTTGCAGCTTCGCTAAACACTGAAGCAACTTCTTATTATACGTTATTTGGAAGCTATGATTCGTCTGGCGTTATCTTGGATGCAGGATAAAAACTGATGATATTGCAAGGGGTCTAGGATAAGATTATAGTAGTGCTACAATGAAATAATGAAAAAATTCCCGCATATGCCTGCACACGTGGGATTTTTTTGTAATTGGCCGTCCGAGAGGGCGGCTTTTTTGTATGTGGGAGGGAGTTGGGGAGGAGGCCCCCCGGCCCCCTGAAGGGGGGAGAGAGGAGTTGGGAATTAAGGGAGGGGATGTCGGAAAATAGTGTTAACTTTGCGGCTCGAAGGCGATATTGCCGCAAAACAATCAAAAAAAGTTAACACAAAATGAAAAATCACATCGATCTGGGTGCGGAGACAGTCCTGTTCGTTCGTACCCGCATGGAAGAGGTTCTGGGAGAAGAGCCGGAAAACATCAACAAGGTGGAATTCAACGTTAAAGAGGTGAAGGAGCAGATCTTTCGCCTCTTTTATGATTATCAGGTCCGGCGAGGCTGGCCGCATGTAGCAGAGCGGACTGCCGATGCGTTGGGGATGTCCCGCGCACATGTCTATGAGTTGCTGAAAAAATAGGTCTTGGTGCCGATTGTCTGATTTTCGGACAAGAATAGGCGGAAAAAGCAGTACTTTTGTCGCCGAATTGCAATTCAAAAAAGAAAAGAACCAAAAGAAAAAAAACTAAAATGCCACGCCAAGCCTTGCCTAATAGTACAGAAGGCATGGCAAGGCGAGGCAGGATGAACATAGAAAAAAAGCGGCGGCAAAAATGCCACCGAACAAAACAAAAATATTTGAGATTATGTACAGTATTATCAGTATCTGGGCATTGCTCAAACCGCAAGGCGAGTACAAGCGCCGCCGACGCGCTTGTGAACGACTGTGGAACAGTTATGCCCCTGAGATGCAGCAACGCATCTACAACCGGATAGCCGAAGCCCTTCAGCGCGGCGAACGGGTTAATCCGAATCCTTATTTTGCAATTGAGGACACGGCGCTCTACCTTCAGCGGAAGCCTTGTATGCAACAACTCTCCTATGCCGATTATTACGCCCGTTATCACACAACCGAACCGCGTGACGGATGGCAGATGGCGAACCCGACAGGAAACAAAGTGATATACGTCAGAAAGGTTTAATGTTTTAAGGATGGTACGGTGACGTACAGGATGGTCGCGAGATGGTCGCGACGTCGGAAGCGGGACTGTGTATGATGTATAAATGTAAGATGTATCAGTAGTGTCCACTAAAAAAATAACAAAAACCTATAAAACCCTTGAGTGCTTTTAAAGCTATGCTTATCGCACAAATTGCTACTAAAATCTGCTTATAAGCAAGCTTACAGACAGCTTTTACTATCAATTTGTACAACTCTATGAATAAAAATCACTCAAAGACATAAACATAAAAAACATTTTCAGTTCTAATCGCTGCGCACGAAACGACCACGTAATGTCCTTTATATCAAGAGTATACAAAGGTAATAAGTTATTTTTAATGAACACTAATGATGATGTATAATTTATTATGAAAGTAGAATTAATCATTCCAATTGAGGTCCTACGCGGGAAATTGCGAAGGGACGGGTACTATTTCCGACTGTACAAAGGAAAGCAACTTGTACAACGCTGCCCCAACAGGTCAGGACATAAGAAGACAAGTGCTGAGGCTGCTAATCAGCGTCATTTTGCTGCCACATGGGGCAAAAGATATAAAAAGTTTAAAGATTAATGTTTAATGTTTAGTGAATTATGGCAAGAGTAGAATTACCAATGTGGATTGAAAGAGTCTCCGGAAAAGCAGGGAACGTATGTTTCCGGACAATGAAAGCAACAGGCAAAATTTACATGTACCCAATGAAAGGACAAAGGGACATGATGAAGTACCAAGGGACAAAGTACAAAGTGCAATGTACGAAGGAAGTGAGTGAGAGGGCTATGGCACAGAGGGAGCGGTTCCGGGCGACAGCAGAGATCGTGCGGATGATGCGCAAAGCCGGTTCGAAAAAGACACAGAAGGAACTATGGAAAATCGTATCGCAGGCGTTATGATGCGGCGCATAAGCAAGGAGGAGCTGGTGCAGCGATTGGATGCCGCATTGGGACAAGCGGTCGGCGAAGAGGGTCTGGATATCCTATTATACGGTTGGAAGAAGTTCCGTCATTACGGTGCCAGATACTGCGACGCGCTTAAGCATCGTGACTGGTTATATATTGTAGAAGTGATTGATCTGAGCGAGTATGCGGGCTATGACTTAAGCTAAGATTTTCAGAAAAGTGAATGTGCTCACTTTTGCGAAGACGAATAGTTGCACAGGTTGCGAAAAAGCAGTAATTTTGTCATCGGAATTGGAGATCAACGATTTCGCTACCTTGTAGCTCGTGTAGTTGTCTCAATTCCTTCTCTCCCCATCGGACGCACTGGCGCTAGCATCCGCCGGGGACCCCAAATAGATTTGAGAGATAAGATAATGAGTTTTCAGGGCGTTTGTCATTTCCTTCTCAGTCTTGGAAACTCAAAAAGGAAGGACTCAAATCCCACGCGTGTAAACAAGCGGTAATGATCGTGCGCACGATGCATTAACGCAAAGAAAGGCTCGTGCAGATATGCGCGAGAAGGGAAAAACGAAAAATCTAAACTATTAACAAAATGGCAGAAATCAAACCAATGGCTCTCATCGAGAGCATGAAAAAGAAAGTGTGCGAGCACAGTGATGTGTATTTCCGTACCAACAGAAGGACCGGCAAGGTGACGACTGGCAAGTTGTGTTATCCGAGCGATAAGGCTCCATCGGCGGCGCAGATTGCAGCCAAGGCACGTTTCGCCAAAGTGGCAGCTGCTGTCCGTGCTATCCTGGCAGATCCTACGGAAAAGGTCAAGCTGGAGGCGGAGTACAAGAGTCAGACCAAGTATGGTTCGCTCTTCGGCTATGCGATGCACAAGCTGAATGGCAACTACGACGAAAACGGCGATAAAATAGGAGGTTAACTATGACTAAAAAGCAAATCCTTAAAGTGATTGTCTCGGTCCTCATTGCAGCCCTGACGGCTCTGGCGGCTTCGCTCGGACTCTCGTCCTGCAACGTCACCCGAACCATCACCACCAAGTCCGAGTACTGGCAGAAAGCCGACACGTCGGTCATCATCCAGACGAAGACGATCGAAACGTACGACGCATCAAAAAAACTGTGATCTTTGATCTTTGAATAAAAACGAAAATGCGGCAGGACGGCTA
>ERZ842401.473-NODE-473-length-58860-cov-11.574594_pt1 | contig 58860 bp, 44 predicted proteins | sample MGYA00521270_ERZ842401 | MGnify/ENA primary metagenome ERZ842401 (study PRJEB31892, sample SAMEA3878208) | bioreactor metagenome | biome: Moose rumen | place: Sweden | collected 2011-10 | study: EMG produced TPA metagenomics assembly of the PRJEB12797 data set...
AAGGGACTTGCTTTCGCCCTTCGGGCTCAAAGGATGTTTACGTTACCCCTTCCCTGAAGGTGGATAAACAATCAATTATCCCTGATGGGCTGGTCTTAACAGATCCAATACCACTTTTACGGGGTTGAAGGTCTCGATGGGCACCTCCACAAAGAGGGTGTTCCAGTCGCTCATGGCGCCGTTCCAGAGGCCCGGAAGTTCCAGGGCCTTGAGTTCCCGCCCTTCATAGCTCTTGGAGCTGATGAAACCGGCTTCTTCGTCCACATAATCTAGCAGGTTGAACTTCTCTCCCTTGTAATTCCGGAGCAGGCACACCAGATCTACCGGATTGAAGTGCGTGGCCTGGGACATGGCTTCCATGGCGCCCTTGTCGGCCTTGTTGATTTGCACGCTTTCCAGGATCTGCAGGCTGGTGGCGCCGTCCTTCCCGGCAATCACATAAGGGCCGCCGCCCGGTTCCCCTTCGTTGCGCACCATGCCGCAAACCCGGATGGGCCGGTCCAGCTTGGCACGGAGGATCCGGACCCTTTCCTTCTCACTGCGGGCCAGCGGAATTTGGACGCAGAGGGTCTTGTCCAGGAAATTCTCTATTTCGTTGCAAAGCTGCACGGAAGGCGCCTCGTCCAGCTGGCGGAGATACCCGAAAATGCGGTCTCTAAGCTGCAGGGCCACACCCATGAGCACCTGCTTGTAACGGGCGGTGACCGGAAGCAGCTTTTCATGTGCGACGTTGTCTATATTCTTGATGCTCACCAGTTCCTCTTCCACCTTGTTCAAATTGTAGATAAGGGCGCCGTGGCCGGCCGGCCGGAACAGCAGCGAACCGTCCTCCTTGCGGAAAGGTTTGTTGTCCGGATCCACCGCCAGGGTGTCCGTGGCCTTGTCCTGGAAGGTAAAACGGATGTTATAGCGCACGCCGTACCGGGCTTCGTAGGCAGCCTTCACCTCGGCGATGGCTTCCTCAAACAGGGCCTGGTGCTCCGGCGAGATGGTTACAGTGAGGTTGCAGCTGCCGTCGGCGTTCCTCATGTACTCCTGCGCCTCTACCAGATGTTCGGCAATGGCGGTGCGGACTTCTTCCGGATAACGGTGGAACTTGAGCACGCCCTTGGGCTTGGAGCCGTAGGCCAGCCCCTCTTCCTTCAGCAGGAGACGGAGCGTCTTGAGCCTATAGGCGGCATTGTCTTCCGGCTCGCCGAAGCGTTCCGGAGTATAGAAAGCGAAGTCCTTGATCCGGGCCGACAGCTTGGCCCCGGGAGCGTCGGCAGGAAGGTCTTTGCCGCCTTCCATGACGGAAAGGCCGGCGAACATGTCCTTGAACATGCGGGAAGCCGCTCCGGAAGCCGGGACGAACTTGCTCTTCCCCTTCACGGCGGCCTGCTTGCAATAAGCAACGGCGGCGTCTTCGGCCGAAGGGTCCAGGACCAGGATGCCCCGTTCCGGCGTTGCCGGTCCCACGATTTTCATCCAGGGGAAGCCGCTCTTGAAATGTTCCACCTGGTCTTTCACCTGGCGGAGGCTGGCCCCCCGCTCCTCGATTTGACTGATGTCTTTCTGATTGAACATGGCGTATGTGGTTAGTCTATGTAAAATTCTCTGCGGTAATTGTATTCGCTCCTGAGTTTCTCGAAGCTGCCGGGGCTGGAACGGAAGATGAAATCGTCCGTGAAGATGGGATAATTGTACTGCAGGATGGCCGCAATCTCCCCTTGCGTCTTCCCATGGAGGTCCAGCGTAACGGGCTTCAGGGCTTCGTTCTCCGTATCCGGGGCGAAATCCATCAGCGGGGCAATCCCGAAGTGCCGGGCAATGGCCTGGACGGCCATGGCGGTTCCGTTCTGCTTGCCCTGGTAGGAGTAGCCGGCAATATGCGGGGTGGCTATGTCACAGGCGGCAATCAGGTTAGGATTCACGTCCGGTTCGTTGCACCAGGTATCCAGGATGATGGCGCCCAGTTTGGGACTGGCATGCAGGAGGGCCGATTCGTTCACCACCTCCCCCCGGGCGGCGTTGATGAAGATGGCACCCGGCCGCATCTTCTCGAAGAAAGCTTCGGAAGCCATTCCCCGGGTGGTTTCGTCCAGCGGGGTATGGAGGGTGATAATCTGCGACTGTTCCAGCACTTCGTCCAGGCTGGAAAAGCCGTCCTCCCCTTCCCGTGCAGCCCTGGGAGGGTCGTTCAACAGCACCCGGAAACCCAGGGAACGGGCCATTTTCTCCACCTTGGTGCCCACATTGCCCACGCCGATGATGCCGATGGTGGCCCCGTCCAATTTGATGGATCTGCGGGAAGCCGTGCCGTACAGGGCGGAGAACACATAATCCGCCACGCCGCCGGCGTTGCAGCCCGCAGCATTGCAAACCTCGATGCCATGCTCCGCGCACCAGGGAAGGTCTATATGGTCCGTTCCGATGGTGGCGCTGGCAATCATCTTTACCCGGGTACCGGAAAGAGATTCCGCATTGCAGCGGGTTCTGGTGCGGATAATGATGGCGTCGGCCTCCTCCATGGCGGCATGGTCTATGGCCCTGCCGTCCAGGTAAACCACATTGGCATAGGGTTCCAGAACGCCCTTCAGGAAAGGAATATTGGTATCTGCGACAATGGTCACTTCCGTGGGTTGATTTATAGCATACAAATATAGCGATTGTACGGGAATTAAACAATTAGTTTTTTTGTAAAGTGTTTTGGCAAAACAGCCGCCATATATTATATTTGCACTTGCTTATGAGAAAGGTTAGTAGTATATTGTGGGCTGGGCTCCTTTTGGCTTGCGGTTTTCCGCTGGGGGCGCAGGAAGTGCGTGACTCGTTGGAAGCTGCCCGGGTTACTGCCGTGAAGGAGCGGATGCAGAACACGACGCAAACGGGCCTTACCCGCATCGAGGGAAAGCAGCTCAATACCGGCATAGCCACCTTCGGTACTCCGGACGTTATCAAGAAACTGCAGATGCTTCCGGGCGTCGCCGCAGGAAACGAACTCATGAGCGGCCTTTATGTGCACGGAGGGGACGGCAACGACAACCTCTTCCTGCTGGACGGCGTACCCCTTTACAATATCTCCCATTTCGGCGGGCTGTTTTCCAGTTTCAACACAGACCTTATCGACAACCTGGACTTTTATAAAAGCGGATTTCCAGCCCGTTACGGCGGCCGGATGTCTTCCGTGGTGGACGTGGAGACCCGGGAGGGGGACATGCAACGCTTCCATGGCGCTTTCTCCCTGGGCCTCATCGACGGGCGCGCCCAGTTGGAAGGCCCCCTCGTCAAGGGGAAGACCTCCTTCAATGTGGGACTCAGGCGCTCCTGGATGGACCTGGTCACCATTCCTGCCCTCATCTATGCCAACCGCCGCAACGGAGAGGACGAAACGGTGGACGGCGGCTATGCAATGAGCGATTTCAACGCCAGGATCACGCACCGATTCTCCCCCAAAAGCGTTCTCAGCGCCTGCTTTTACTGGGGAGAAGACAACCTGCACGCCGGGCAGGAGACAAAAGACTATGTCCTGGGAGAGGACGGCCTGCAGCACGAGAATACCGGCAAGATGAAGATCGGCGTAAAATGGGGCAGCCTCACCGCTTCCCTCTCCCACCAGTACGAGTATTCCAGGAAGCTGCGTTCCAAGAACATGCTGTACTTCTCCAGAAGCAGCTCGGACACCGGTTACGAGTTCCGTTTCCAAGACTGGGCGGCCGAGGGGGAAAGCGTCACCGCCATGGTGGACTCGGACGTCTCCTATGTGAAGGAAATCGGCCTCAAGAGCGACTGGGACTGGTATCCCAACAACTATAACCACGTGCGCTTCGGCCTGTCCGGCCAATATCACTGGTACCATTCCGGCCGGGAATTCACCTCCTCTTCCACCCAGGGAGGCGAAGTTCTGCAGGAAAATGCCGACAAGGAGTCGCTGGGCTACCGTTCCCTGGAACCGGCCCTGTATGCCGAGGACGAGATTTTCCTCCGCTACAACCTTACCCTGAACGCCGGCCTGCGTTATGCGCTTTTCCGCACCGGCGACAAAACATGGCATTCGCTTGAGCCGCGCCTGGCCTTCAAATGGATGCTCCATCCGAATGTGACCGCCAAGCTCTCCTACACGCGCATGAGCCAGTTCGCCCACCTGGTGGCCGCCATGTACATGGACCTTCCCTCCAACAGCTGGATGCCCAGTACGAACCAGGCCCGTCCCATGGTGTCGGACCAGATTGCAGGCGGCATCTACCTCACTCCCCTCCCGCATTTCACCCTGAACCTGGAAGGCTGGTACAAGACGATGGATCACCTGCTGGTGTACAACGGCAGCAACTCCTTCGTCCCGCCCCTTACAGAATGGGAGAAATCCTTCACGGAGGGTACCGGAAAGTCCTGGGGCCTGGAAGTGGAAGCCTCCTACAACAACGGGCCGCTGGAGTTGTCGGCCTATTATACCCTGTCCTGGACCCGCCGCAACTTCGAGGATTTCTACTGCACCTGGTTCCCCGACCGGAACGACAACCGCCACAAGGTGAACCTGGTGGCTTCCTGGCACTTTGCCAAACACTTCAGCCTCTTCCTCAACTGGAACTGGCACAGCGGCAACCGGATCACCTTCCCCACCCACATCCTGCAGGGAACGGACGGCCCCCTCCGCGACGTTTATGTCTACGACGCCCCCTACAACACCAAGCTGCCGGACTACCACCGGCTGGATACGGGCGTGGACTTCTCCCGGACCAACGCCAAAGGGAGGACCATCAAGCTCAACCTGAGCATTTACAACACCTACAACCATCTCAACGCGGTCTTCGCCTTCCTGGAAAGGGACAAGGCCGGAAACCTGAGCGGAATGGCCTACGGGCTGGTCCCCATCATCCCAACCCTGTCGTTCACCTATCAGTTCTGATGAAAAAAGTACTTCGACATACAGCCTTTGCAGCCGCTGCCCTGCTTCTCCTTTCTTCCTGCGAGATTCCTTTCTCCCTGGAGAACACGGCGGAGCCCAAAATCTATATCCAGTGCATTCCTTCCCCGGACAGCACGGTGCTGCAGATCCGCTATGCAGCTCCTGCCGTGGGGAATGCGGAGGAAAGCGTTCCCGCCTCTTTTGCCCCTCAGGTGAGCGTCCTGGTCAACAGCGTGCCCAGGGCATTCGAAAATGAGGGGGAAGGCCGCTTTGTGAGCCATGACAGCCTGCAGGAAGGAGATGAAATCCAGGTGGACGCCAGTTCCCCCGGCCTCCCTTCCGCGAGCGGAAAAACCCTTGTCCCGCCCGTCCCTGCCATTGCCGACCTAAGCTTCGAAACCGTGGAAGTGGACACAGTATCGGTCCGGAAGGTTACCATTACCCTGCAACGTGCGCCCGAAGAAGGCGAATACTATGGCCTCCAGGTCCGTCGGCGTACCGCGGTGCTCTACTGGGACGGCAGTTTCGACAGCGTAGATCTTTTCATCGTCCCGGGGAAACTGATGACCGCCCTGGACGCGGGCAGCGTGGACATGGAAGATTTCATGCAGGTGAATTTTACCGGCGGTCTCTTCCCCGGCAATTATGAGCGGCCGATGAGCCTTCTCACCGCCAAGCAGTTCGAGGGAAACCGGTATTCCTTCTATCTGGATTCCGCCGATACGGATTTCTGGACCGCCCTGTCGGAGGTGGACTGGGAGAACTACGAATGGGGGCCGAATCCCGGCGATGAGGAGGAGAAAGATACCCGCGTACCTCTGGGAACGGCCACTTACTGCCAGGTTTTCCTTTACAGGCTTTCCCCGGAAACCTACCGCTTTGCCAAGGCCGTCTACCAGAGCGGCATGGATTTCCTGGCCAACATGGGGCTCATTCCGGCCAATTTCACCTATTCCAACGTAGAGGGCGGGCTGGGTGTGGTGGGCGCCCTGTCCTGCGACACGGCCGACTTCCTGGAGGCCGATGAGGCTATTTTAAAATTATTTCCCGAACAAAACCAACAGTCCGGTTATCAGCCGTAAAGAGCTGATCTTCACTCAGCCAGGCATTCATCTTCTCCACCAGCGCCTCTTTTTGGAAAGAAAGCTGGTTGCGGATGACCGAAGAATTCAGCGTGATATAGAGTTTTCCGTCCCTGAAAAAGCGTTTGAGCGTAAAGGGGCCGGCGCCCGAACAGGCGTCCCAGGCCTCGAAAATCCGCTGCGTATTGAGCCCGGCGGCCAGTTTCATGGACTTGATGTACTGCGCCACCACTTCTTCCATGGTAAGGGCCTGCTTGCGGTGGATGCGGACGGTATCGCTTTCCTGTATCATAGCTGGTCCACTCTTGTAAATACGCCTGCGGAGGCATTGAAATAAGCCCTGTCTTCCGTAATCCGGTCCACGATGCCCCGGATGCGGGCCTTGTCCGTATCGGTAATGAAAATCTGGCCGAAGTCGCTGCCGGCCACCAGGCCGACGAGGTTGGAAATCCGGTTCAGGTCCAATTTGTCGAAAACATCGTCCAGCAGCAGGAGCGGCGGGAAGCCATACCCCTTTTTCATGATCTCATACTGGGAGAACTTGAGGGCCACCAGGAAGGATTTCTGCTGCCCCTGGGACCCGGCCCGCCGAATGGGATGGCCGTTCATGGAAAAGACGAAATCGTCCCGCTGGATACCCGAAGTAGTGAAGCCCATCGCCAGGTCCCGTTGCCGGTTGGCCGCAAAAAGCTGCGGAAGCGGGGCCGATGAAAGCTCCGATTTATAAGCGATGGACACCTCTTCCGAACCGCCTGAAATCTGCCTGTAATAAGCCGCGACAAGGGGCTGAAGATCTTCGGCCAGGCACTTCCGCTCCTCGAAAACCGTCTTTGCAGAAGCTTCCATCTTGAGGTCGAACACCTGCAGGAGCGCCTCGTCCGGACTCCCCTCCTTGAGGATGCGGTTCCGCTGTGACAACAGACGGGTATAGGACTGCGCCGCCGCCAGATACTCCTGGCTCATCTGCGAAAGGACCGCGTTGGCAAAACGCCGCCGCTCCTCCGAGGAATCGCTCACGAGGGCAATGTCCGAGGGGGAAATCATCACCACCGGCAGCAGGCCGATGTGGCCTGAGAGACGGGGACAGGGCTTGTCGTCCCGTACCAGCTTTTTCCCGTCGGCCCCCACCTTGATGGAAAAACGGGACTCCAGGCCGTTCTCCATTCCATAGGTGCCGCCGAGGGCAAAGCCTTCCGTTCCGTAACGCCAGTTGCTGCGGTCCGGGGCCGAAAAAGCGCTCTTGGTCATGGACAGATAGTAAATGGCGTCCAGCAGGTTGGTCTTTCCCTCCCCGTTGTTGCCGCTGATGCAGTTCACATTGGGCGAGAAAGCCACTTCCTGGAAAACGATGTTCCGGAAATCCTGGACGACGATTTTCTTTAGTATGGGCATGGAGCGATGCGTTTGGATTGCAAATATACATTTTTTTTCCTAAATTTGCGGGCTGAAACCGACAGTAGGATTTACAGTTGAATAGATAAAAATGTAATAATATCATGGCAAAGAAAACCACACAACAGGAAATCCGCCAGCAGAATGTGGCAGAGGCGGTATCCAAGACAGATCAGTTCTTCAAGGAGAATGGGAAAATCATCTACGGCTGCGTAATCGCAGTGCTGGTCATTGCGCTGGCCATCCTGGCCTATAACCGCTTCATCCTCCAGCCCAAGAAGATCCAGGCTCAGGACGAGATGGTGAAGGCGGAGCAGTGGTTCGAGAACGGCGAGTACGAACTGGCCCTCGCCGGAGACGGCAACGACCTGGGCTTCGAAGACCTCATCGACCAGTACGGCGCCAAGGGCGGACAGGCCGTGTACCTGTATGCCGGCGTCGCCAAACTGCAGCTGGGCGCATACGACGAGGCCATCAACTATCTCAAGAAATACAAAGGCAAGGATCCCATCCTGCTGGGACGCGCCCAGTGCTGCATCGGGGACGCCTATGTAGGTAACGGCGACTATGCCACTGCCATCACCTGGTTCGAGAAAGCCGCCAAAACCACGGACAACCTCTTCGCCGCCTCTTACCTGATCAAGGCCGGCATCGCGGCCGAGGCCATGGGAGATGCCGACAAAGCCCTCGCCTATTACAAGGATGTCAAGGAGAACTATGCCAACGCTCCCGAGGCTTCGGAAATTGACAAGTACATTACCCGCATAGAGAACAAATAACCATGGGAAGAGCGTTTGAATTCCGCAAAGAGCGCAAGATGAAGCGCTGGGGCCACATGGCCAAGACCTTCACCAAACTGGGCAAGGAAATTACCATCGCCGTCAAGCAGGGCGGTGCGGAAGTCACCGGCAACCCGCGTCTCCGTGCCCTCATCGCAGAGGCCAAGTCGGAACAGATGCCCAAGGAAAATATCGAGCGCGCCATCAAGAAGGCCACCGAGGCCAAGACCGGAGACTTCAAGGAGCTCGTTTACGAGGGTTTCGGCCCCTTCGGCATTGCCTACCTCGTAGAAGCAGCAACGGACAACAACACGCGCACCGTGGCCAACGTCCGCAGTTACTTCACCAAGTGCGGCGGCTCGCTGCAAACCAGCGGTTCCGTGGCCTTCATGTTCGACCACAAGTGCGTTTTCCGCATCAAGGAAGACCCTGCCAAGCCCATCGACGTGGAAGAACTGGAGCTGGAGCTCATCGACTACGGCGCCGAGGAAGTGTTCAAGCAGGAGGTGGAGGACGAGGACGAGAACGTGACCGTTGAAATCTCCATCTACGGAGACTACACCGCCTACGGCCAAATCCAGAAATACATCGAGGAAAGGGGCTATGAGCTCATTTCCGGCGGTTTCGAGCAAATCCCCAACGTGGAGCTGAAGGAGGTCACCCCCGAGCAGCGCGCCACCCTGGAGAAGCTCACCGGCCTGCTGGAAGACGACGAGGATGTTACCAACGTGTACACCACCATGGCTCCGGAAGCCGAATAAACCTATTACGGAACAAGAGCAAAAAAGTGACCCGCGAAGGTCACTTTTTTTGTCTAATCCAGCACGGCTACATAACCGCCGCCGGGAGCCAGGTGGACTTTAAGTTTGTCTCCGTTTACGCTCAGCTGAACCTTCTTGTAGTCCCGTCCGGCGCGGTGTGCGTTGGCCCCGTCCTGGAAGGCGATGCCCTTCCGGGCCGATGCGGGCAGGGCGCCGAGGTCTATCTCCAGGTCACGGGCCTCCCGGCCGTTGAGAACGCCAATGTACCAGCTGTTTCCCTTCCGGCGGGCCATGACCACATACTCCCCTATTTTGCCGTCCAGCGCAAGGGTCTCGTCCCAGACCGTGGGAACCGATGCGATGAACTGCGTGCATTCGGCTTCCTGCAGATAGTTGGACGGAGAGTCGCAGAGCATGGTGAGCGGAGCGTCGAAGACCAGGTATTCCGCCAGCTGGTGGCAACGGGTGCCCTGCGACATGGGCTCGCTGTTGTTGGGCCTGTAACTGCCCTGGGCGGCGTTTTTCATGGCCCCCTGCGTATAATCGGCCGGACCGGCCACCAGGCGGACGTACGGAATGGTTACATCGTAAGTAACCTGGTCCACGGTGGGCGGCGCCCATTTCATATTCTCCAGGCCATAAACGCCCTCGTAGTTGATTACGTTGGGATAGGTCCTGTTGAGGCCGGTGGGTTTGTAGGCCCCGTGGAAATCTACCATCATCCGGTATTTGGCGGCAGTCTCCGCCGCGCTGCGGTAGAAATCCACCATGGGCTGGTCGTCGTGGTCCATGAAGTCGATCTTCCATCCCTTGATGCCCATCTTGGAATAATAGGCGCAGACCGCTTCCATATCCCGGTTGAAGGCAAAATACCCCGCCCAGAGAATGAGGCCCACCCCCTTGCTCTCCGCATAGTCGGCAAGCATCTTCAGGTCGATTTCCGGCACCACCTGCATCAGGTCGGCCACGCCGTTGACAGACCACCCCTCGTCCAGAATCACATACTCGACGCCTTTTTCGGCGGCAAAGTCGATATAGTATTTATACGTATCGTTGTTCACGCCGGAAGCGAAATCCACTCCGTAGATGTTCCAGTCGTTCCACCAGTCCCAGGCTACCTTGCCGGGCCGTACCCAGGACCAGTCCTTTGTAGCATCCGCCGGGGTGGCCAGCCTGTAAACGAAATCGCTCTGGGCCAGCTGGCGGTCTTCCGTGGCCACGATAACGCCCCTCCAGGGCAGTTCCTTCGTGTCGACCGCCAAATACCCTTTCCGGGTTTTCACCAGGCGCTGCAGATTGTTGTGGCCGCCCTGTTCGGTTTCATCGGGGACAGCCGCAAAAACGCCTTCCAGCTTCGATGAGCCGTCGGCATTGTACAGGAACATGCCCGGATAGTCCAGCAGGTCGGATTCCACGAGGCACACCCGGATCCCGTCCGGAGCTTCCACCGTAACGGGCAGGAAGGCCAGACGTTCCTTGTTCCACCGGCTGACGGGCTGATGGGCGTACTGCGACTCGAAAGAGTTGAAGAACTGGCTTTCCAGGGTTTCCGTATGCTGGCTTACGTAGGGGATGTAAGCGGGCCAGTCTCCGGCAAAGCGGAAAGCGGCCTGTTCCGCCTGCACGGTAACGGCCTTGGCCGGCTGGAAGCGGTAGGCCATGCCGTCGTCGTAGGCCCTGAACACCAAGTCCCAGCCCTTGGCCTTGAGCCTTAGCTCGTTGTAGTGGTCCCGCACCTGGCTCCGCTTGAAGAGCGGTGCCGAAAAGCTCTGGTCTACGGAAGCACGGACCGCCTTGGAGAACTTGGCGCTTTTCCCCCACACAATACCGTCGGCAAGGGTGAGTGAAATGTCCGAAGGCTCAATGAGTGCTGTTCCTTTATAAGAAAGGCTGTAGCTTAACGTATTGCCAGCCTGGATGGTCACCTGAAGGTTTCCGTCCGGTGAGAGCAGGGTGTAATCCTTGGCAGCGGCGGTAAAACCGGCCAAAAGGGCAAGGAAAAGGATGATTTTTTTCATATTCGGTGCGTTTCTACAAATTTGCGAATTGTTCCCTAAAAAAACAACGGTCTCATTGGATTATTATTGTGATTTTTTTATATTTGCTCCACTATTCCTAAATTCTTTGAAAATGAAAAAGTACATTGCTGAATGCTTGGGCACCTTCGTGCTCACCTTCCTGGGCTGCGGAACCGCCATGTTCCTGGGGTGCAACACCCCGGCCGGCGTAGTGGGAACCGCCATCGCCTTCGGTCTTGCTGTCGTTGCCATGGCCTACACCATCGGCGGAATCAGCGGCTGCCACATCAACCCCGCCATCACCCTCGGCGTGGCCCTCTCCGGCCGGATGAGCTGGAAGGACGCCTGCGGCTACTGGGTAGGCCAGCTCATCGGCGGTATCCTCGCCGGTGCCTGCCTGCTGCTTGTGGCCAATGTGGTTTCGGCTCCTGATCTTACGGGCGGTCTCGGCTCCAACGGTGTAGCCAACGCCGGCGGCGTCTGGGGAGCCTGCCTGGTGGAAGTCATCGCCACCTTCCTGTTTGTGCTGGTAGTTCTGGGAACCACCGATTCCAAGGTGGGCGCCGGGAACTTCGCCGGTCTGGCCATCGGCCTTTCCCTCATCCTCATCCACCTGGTGTGCATCAACCTCACCGGCACTTCCGTGAACCCGGCCCGTTCCATCGGCCCGGCCCTGTTCGCCGGCGGCGACGCCCTCAAGGACCTGTGGGTATTCATCTGCGCTCCGCTCGTGGGCGGCGCCCTCAGCGCCTTCTGCTGGAAGGCCATCGCACCCAAGGAGAAATAGGCCTATCCTCACAGCAAAAAAATAAGGTGACCCGCAAAGGCCACCTTGTTTTTTTGTATGTGTTTTTCTAGATGTTCCCCACCTCTACCATGTTGTGGACGGTCTTGAGGAAGTTCTTTACCCGGAGCTTGTACTCCTCCGGATGCTTGGCGAAGGAATTGGCGTGGACGGCGCCTTCGGCCACCCACATCTCCTTGTAGCCCTTCTTCTTGGCATCGTAGTTCTTCTGCAGGTGGGAGAACGGGACGAAGTCGTCGGCATCTCCGTGGATGAAGAGCATGGGCTTCTCGCACTTGGCCAGCTGCTTCACGGAAGAGGCCTCCTTGAAGCCCCAGCCGTAGCGGTTCCGGCAAACGATGCTGGCGCTGTTGAGGATGGGGAAAGGAGGAAGGTGGAAGCTCTGCTTCAGGTTGGTGGCGAACTGGTCCCAGGCCGATGTATAGCCGCAATCCTCCACGAAAGCCTTCACATAGTCCGGGAGCTCGTCCCCGCTCATCATCATGGTTGTGGCGGCGCCCATGGAAACCCCGTGGACAACCGTGAAATCGTCCTTGAAGATCTCGTGCGCTTTCTGCGCCCACATTTCCACATCCAGGCGGTCCAGCCAGCCCATCTGGGCGGCGTCCCCTTCCGAATAGCCATGGTACTGGAGATCCGGGACCATGACATTGTAATTGAGTTCATCCCGGTACATCCGCACCAGGTACAGGAACACCAGGTGATTGTCTGTATAGCCGTGGACCACGATGGCCGTACCCTGGGCTTCTTCCGGCTTGGCGGCGGGAGCGTAAACGGCATGCACCTTCTTGCCCCCGTTTCCTTTGGCATAAAGGTCTTTCATAATGCCCTGGGCTTTCAGATCGTCGTACCAGGCTGTGCTGCCGGGAAGCAGGGAGTCGGCCTTGTGGCGCGTGCGCTCGATATCTTCCACGCCGTGCGGGGTGGGTTTGAGTGCATAGTTGCACATGAACTTACCGGCCAGGCAGCTCTGGAGGGACATGGCCGTCAGCAGGACGGCCAGGATGTTGACTGCTCTTTTCATGGCTTAGAACGAATAATTGATGCCGATGCCCAGCCACATGCCGGCATCCAGCGGTTTGTACAGGCACTTGGCCAGTTCCACGGAAACAACGAAGTTCTGGTTCATGGCAATCTTGAGGCCGGCGCCGGCGCTGGTTATGACGTCGCCCACCTTCGTGGTGTCATACAGCTGTGTCAGGGGAAGGTATGTGGCGGCCGTGGCGGACGCGGCGGCGAATTCGGCGGCCCTGTAGGCCTTCGTGATGACACCGGCGTCAAAGAACGGGTTCACGGCCACGTAGAAGTACTGGTTGAACAGCTTGAAATTCACCAGCTTGACGCGGAGTTCTACGTTTGCCCAGGCAAACCCCTCCGTGAGAATCCTGTTCTCCCTGAGACCGCGGATGGTGTTGGAGGAGCCGAAGCCTTCGGAAATCATGTTGCGCTGGACCAGCAGCGGGTTGTTCTGGATCATGTACAACGGCGTTTCCCCGGCGATGGTCTGCTGCCAGGCCAGGCGGTAGGCAAAGACAGGGTCGCCGGCTGGAATGTGGATGGGGATGTCTATGTAGTTGCGGAAGTAGACGCAGGCCTTGAGGTATTTGTGTTCAAGGACGTTGCCGTTCAGGTAGGCTTCCGCCCAGATGCCGTGGTTGGGGGCCGCCTCGATGTCGCGGGTGTCATAGACAAGGCCGGCGTTGATTTCAAGGGCATTCCCGCCGTCTTTCTCGTCGTCATGGATGATGCCAAGCTTCTGGTAGTCCTTGTAAAGGGTGTACTCCTTGTTGTAGGTCTGGGATTCGGTGGCGCCGTCCACTTTGTAGCCGGTGTTGTTCGGATCCATGTCGCCAATCTTCCAGTTCCAGAAGTTTACGCCGGCGGCCCAGTTGAGGTGAGGAACAATCTGGCCCTGGACGTTTGCAAGGATGCGGAGCATCTGGCGGCTCATGCCGAAGTAGTTGACATTGGTTGTCTTGTTGGTCCAATATTCAGTGTAGGGTTTTTCCAGACCGGTCAGGGAAGCCGGGCCGTTGAAGCCCCAGAAGCTGTACAGCGGGTCTGTCATGTAAGTGACCGACGCGTTTACGCGCATGTTGGGAATGAGGTACTTGGAGTCGTAGGCCAGATACATGCGTATGCGGTGGCTGTGGGTGAAATACGACGCCTCCCAGCTGATTTTGTGGAGCGGATCCGGGTAGGTGGAGCCGTCGCCGTAGTAATACACGTCGCCGAAGGCGCCGGCCTGGAAGCCGTTGTCTACGGAATAAGTAGCTGTAGGGAGAAGGCCGAAACTCCAGCCCTTTTTGATTTCCTTTTCTTTCTCTTCCTGCGCCAGAAGCGGCAAGGCTGTGGCGGCAAGAACAATTACGGTTAAAAGTTTTTTCATGTTATTTATGTTATTTAGTAATAAATGGTTATTTCCCGAGTTGCAAATATAGCACAAAATTAAAGATTATGGTAGTCTTTGCCGAATTCAAACAACTCCGGCGCCTCTGCCAGCAAAGGATGGTGCCGGTCTTTTTCCGAAAGGAGAATGTCTTCCGGCGGCAGCATCCAGTCGATTCCAAGGGCTGGGTCGTCCCAGGCAATGCCCGCTTCGGCCAAAGGATGGTAAAAATTGTCGCACTTGTACTGGAAGACGGCTTCCGGGCTGAGCACGGCGAACCCGTGGGCATAGCCGCGGGGAATGAATACCTGCCTGTGGTTTTCCCCGCTCAGTTCGCAGGTAAAGGACCTGCCGAAACCAGGAGAGCCCCGGCGGATGTCCACCGTCACGTCCAGCACCCGGCCGCTGACAACGCGAACCAGCTTGGCCTGGGCGTACTCCCCTTTCTGGAAATGGAGCCCTCGCAGCACCCCGTAGCGGCTCTTGCTCTCATTGTCCTGGACAAAGCGGACCGGGCCCGCCAGGGCCCCGAAATCCCGTTCGTTCCAGGATTCCAGAAAACACCCCCGCTCATCTCCGAAGACGAGCGGTTCCAAAAGCAAAACCCCTTCCAGGGCTGTTTCGATAATTTTAATCATAAAAAAGCTGTTGCAAAGATAACAAAAAAAACGTACTTTTGGGAAAAATGCAGCAATATGTCAGAAGCTAACAGACTCTCCCTTTTTGCCGGCATCCTCATCGGCCTGGGTGCATTTGGTTTCCTGGCCCTGGGCGGCATTCCGGGGGCCGTCATCTTTGCCTTCGGCCTGGTAGGAGTCGTGCTCTCCGGTACGCTCCTGTACACAGGAAAAGCCGGAGTAATGGACGATATAGGGGCGCTGGCCCTCATCTGGCTCTTCAACGTGCTGGGCTGCATCCTCATCGGGCTCCTGGTCCTGGCCCTTGGCGGAGAGCCTGCCGAAAGGGCGCAGGACGTTGTGGCCGGCAGGTTGGCGCAAGGTCCCTGGAAAAGTTTCCTCCGGGCGCTGGGATGCGGACTCATCATCGATGTTTCCGTCTGGCTATACCGCTGTTCCAAATCCCTCATTCCCATTCTCTTCGGCGTTCCGCTCTTCATCCTGTGCGGCTTCTACCACTCCATTGCGGACGTGGTGTATCTGGTGGGCGCAGGTACTTGGAATCCGGCCCTGCTCTGGTATTATCCTGCCATAGTCATCGGCAATTATGCAGGCTGCAATGTAAGGCGGCTGATCCTGGGGAAATACGAACCGCCGATGTCCGCCGGCAGTATCAAAAACTAACCAATTCGTTTCAATTTTAAGTCCGGAAGGTATTTTTGGAGGCTTTCCCGCAAATGCCGTTTGTTTTTATTGCTTTTAAAAAGTATCTTCGTAAAAACACTGGTATTTATCTGATAACCATATCTGAGATGAAAAAATTACTGTTTTCCGGAATCTGCGCCCTTATTCTGAGCGCCGTTCCTGCGGGTGCCCAGTGGGGTCCCCGCACCATCCCCGAGCCCACCGACGGTCTCAAGGACGCGTACAAGGATTACTTCAAGATCGGCGTGGCCGTGAACAACCGCAACGTTGCGGAGCCCGACCAGATCAAGGTGGTCCTGCGGGAGTTCAACAGCATCACGGCCGAGAATGCCATGAAACCCCAGCCCACGGAGCCCCAGAAGGGTGTCTTCAACTGGGAAGATGCAGACCGTATTGCCAACTTCTGCCGTGAGCACGGCATCAAGATGCGCGGCCACACCCTCATGTGGCACAGCCAGATTGGCACCTGGATGTACCAGGACGAGAAAGGCAACCTCCTTCCCAAGGAGGAATTCTACGCCAACATGAAGCATCACATCCAGGCCGTTGTTAACCGCTACAAAGACGTGGTCTATTGCTGGGACGTGGTGAACGAGGCGGTGGCCGACAGCCCCGTATGGCCGGGCCGTCCGGAGCTGCGCAATTCGCCCATGTACCAGATTGCCGGCGAGGAGTTCATCTACAAGGCTTTCGAGTACGCCCACGAGGCCGACCCAGACGCCCTCCTCTATTACAATGACTACAACGACGCGGAGCCCGCCAAGAGCCAGCGCATCTACAATCTGGTGAAGCGGATGAAGGACGCCGGCGTTCCCATCGACGGAATCGGCATGCAGGCCCACTACAATGTGTACGGGCCTTCCATGAAGGAAGTGGACGACGCCATCAGCCTCTATTCCACCGTGGTCAACCACATCCACCTCACAGAACTGGACATCCGCGTGAACGAGGACATGGGCGGCGGCCTCCGTTTCAACCAGGGGCAGGCCCAGGTGGCCGAGTGGGAGAAGACCCTGCAGCAGGACCAGTACGTGAACCTGTTCAAGGTACTCCGCAAGCACAAGGACGTCATTGACTGCGTCACCTTCTGGAATGTCTGCGACAAGGATTCCTGGCTGGGGGCCAACAACTATCCGCTCCTGTTCGACGAAAACTACAAGCCCAAGCAGGCGTATCTGGCCGTCAAGAACTTCGACCCGGCCATGGATACCTTCGAAATCAAGGAAGACTTCAAACCTTCCGAGCTCAACCAGCCCGGGCAGGAATATCCGATGGTGAATTCCCAGGGCTTCGCCCGCTTCAAGGTGAATGCCCCCAAGGCCACTTCCGTCATCGTGAGCCTGGGCCTTGGCGGCTCCGGCGGCACCGTGCTCCGCAAGGCCGAGGACGGCTCCTGGATGGGCACCACCGCCGGCCCCATGGACGAAGGCTTCCACTACTATCACCTGACCATCGACGGCGGCGTGTTCAACGACCCCGGCACCCACAACTACTACGGCTCCACCCGCTGGGAAAGCGGTATCGAGATTCCGGCCCACGATGCGGATTTCTACGCCCTCAAGGACGTTCCCCACGGCAAGGTGCAGCAGGTGCTCTTCTGGAGTGCCAGCACTTCCCAGTTCCGCCAGGCCTATGTTTATACGCCTCCGCAGTACGACCAGAGCAAGAAGAAATATCCCGTCCTCTACCTGCAGCACGGCTGGGGTGAGAACGAGTACGCCTGGTGGAACCAGGGCAAGGCCAACCTGATTATGGACAACCTCATCGCTTCGGGCAAGATCCAGCCGTTCATTGTGGTAATGACCTACGGAATGACCAACGACGTCCGTATCGGCGGCCTGGGCGGGTTCAACTACAATGCCTTCCAGACGGTGCTCTGCGACGAACTGGTCCCTTACGTGGACGCCAACTTCCGCACCATTGCCAAGAAGGACAGCCGCGCCATGGCCGGCCTCTCCATGGGCGGTATGGAAACCCACACCATTACCCTGGCCCGTCCGGAGATGTTCGCCTACTACGGGCTCCTGAGCGGCGGCATCTACACGCCGGACGAGATCAAGGACCCGAAGCAGGTGAAGGGCATCTTCATCGGCTGCGGCAGCAAGGAAGGTCCGGACCGCATCATGAAGGCAGCCGCAGACCTGCAGGCAGCCGGATTCAACGCCAAGGGCTATGTGTCCGAGGGTACGGCGCACGAATTCCTCACCTGGCGCCGCTGCCTGTACGAGATGGCCCCCATGCTGTTCAAATAGCATCGTGCCCGGTTCCGGCCGATGAAATATAAGGTATCAAGAAAAAGAGACCGGTCTCCACGGGCCGGTCTCGATTTTTTTGTTATTTTTGCAAAAACGAACGGAACTTATGCGCAAATCGGTATTCTGTTTATTGCTGGCCTGCCTGGTGGCGGGAAGCTTTGCCGCGGCCCAGGAACATCCCGCAGAGGAGATGACGCCGGAAATCTATTACCTTGTGCCGGAATTCTCGCAGGGAACGGTGTACTTCAACGACCGCGGGCCGGCCGAAGGCCTGCTGAACATCTGTGCGGTGGACCATACCCTCCGTTTCATGGACGACAACGGCCAGGAGCTTTCGGCATCGGAAGTAGACAATGTTTCCAGGGTGGTCATCGGCGACGCCCTCTTCATCCGGGCCAACGGTTTCTTTTACCGGATGTATCCCGTCTCCTCCCTGGAGGGAATTGCCCTCAAACGGGAAGTAAAGTATATAACGGACGGCAAACAAGGCGCTTACGGGACAGTGGACCGCACCAGTTCCATCCGGGATTACAAAACCATTTACGGGGCCGACGGTGTCTCCTATCAACTCCAGAAGGACAAGAAATACCCCTTCGAGGTAAACGAAAGGCTCTTCCTTTACAAAGGGAAGGACGTGCTGGTTTTCAACAAGCGGAACCTCAAGAAGTTATTCCCTGACAAGAAGGAGGAGATAGACCAGTATTTCAAGTCCGGTCATTCCATCCCCGGCAAGTTGGACGAAGCCCTGGAACTCCTCAATAACTGGAACCGCTGAAACGTTTTTAAAACCATTTGGCGCATTCGTGGAACTCCTCGGGGGGATTCTTCCGTACCTTTGTGCAACCGCATAAAGTCAAACCTGTTATTATGAAGAATCTCATCTATCTGCTTTCGGCCGCGCTGCTGGTGGCATGCACGGCTGCCGAAACCGCTGCGCCCATCCTCACCGTAGAGGGCGGCCAGGTCCAGGGTGTCAAGGCCGACATTCCGGGAGTTACCGTGTACCGGGGCATCCCCTACGCCGCTCCGCCCATCGGCGAACTCCGCTGGAAGGCCCCTCAGCCCGTGGTTCCCTGGGACGGTGTAAAAGTGGCCGATACCTTCGGACATCCTGGTTTCCAGAGCGTCCATTATCCGGGCGGCTACACTACCGAATGGGGTTATGGAGAAGAATCTCCCTTCAGCGAAGACTGCCTCTACCTGAACGTGTGGACCCCGGCGGCCGGAAAGACCGACGCCAAGCTGCCTGTGGCTTATTGGATCCACGGCGGAGGCTACCGCGAAGGCTGGGGCTCCGAGCCCGAGTTCGACGGCCAGGAATTCGCCAACAAGGGCGTGGTCCTGGTTTCCATCAATTACCGCCTGGGTGTCTTTGGTTTCCTGGCCCATCCTGAGCTTTCGGCCGAAAGCCCTGACGGCGTATCCGGCAACTACGGAGTCCTGGACATGATTCAAGGCCTCAAGTGGGTGAAGGAGAACATCGCCCAGTTCGGCGGCGACCCGGACAAGGTGATGATCTTCGGCCAGAGCGCCGGCGGCGGCGCCGTCCGTACTCTGGTGGCCTCGCCGCTTGCCAAAGGCCTTTTCAGCAGCGCCGTTATCATGAGCGCAGGCGGAATGAACGCCAACCGGCTCATCGGCATGAACCCGCTTCCTGAGATAGAGAAGGCCAACAAGGCCATCCTGGACTGGGCCGGCCTCACAGACCTCAAGAAAATGCGCGCAGCCGGTACCGAGACGCTTTACGCCCTCAGCACCATCTACTCCGGTGCCACCGGCATCCGCGCCGCCCTCACAGGAGCCCCCATCATCGACGGCTATGTGTCTCTTGAATCCTTCGACGCAGCCGCCCTGGACGGCTCCCTGGCCGATGTCCCTTACATGATGGGCTTCACCATGGACGACATGGGCGACATGACCGCCAGCATTGCAGAATTCTGCATGAACCGCGAAGAAAAGGGCAACAAGGCTTTCGCCTACCAGTTCGCCCGCCCGCTCCCGGACGACGGCAGTCAGAAAGTGAACGTCCTGAAGGGCGCCTTCCACTCCTCCGACCTCTGGTTCGTGTTCAAATCCCTGAAGCACTGCTGGCGTCCCTGGACCCAGGGCGACTGGGACCTGTCCGAAAAGGAAATCACCTACTGGGCCAACTTTGCCAAGTACGGAGACCCGAATGGCCCCGACGGCGGGGAATGGACTCCTTACACCCAGGCCAATCCCAAGTTCATGGTCTTCAAGTTGGACCAGAACGACGCAGAGGCCTCCTCCATGGGCGATCCCATCCCCAGCCAACGCCGGGCTACGCCGGCCCGCTAGATTCCGGCCACAAGCGTGTGACCGGTATTTGGCTTGGTGACGGCCGCCATGTCCTCCGCGTAAATTTGTGGAGGCTAAATGATTGATTATCGGCCAATTAATATGTAGTCCTGTGCACGATGGCATGCACGGGACTACTATTTAAAATGCTGAATGATAGCGGATTAGGCTCCACAGAGAATGCAGGGTATCCGCGAGGGGCTAAAACCAAGAAATAGCAGTAACCGATTGAGTTACTGCTATTCACCTTTTTGTACCCCCGCTCGGAATCGAACCGGGACCAACGGAACCGGAATCCGTTATTCTATCCTTTAAACTACAGGGGCAGCCTGTAAAAGGACTGCAAATATACAACTTTTTTCCAAAACTACCTCCAACTAATACGGAAAAACAGCAACTTTGCGCGATTAAATTTGAATAGCTTTTGCCATGCTCAGCATTGAACAGATTGAAAAAGTGATTCATGGCCAGGAGCAGCTGAATATCCCGGAGCAAGATATGGCGTCCGTGGAAAAGAGCTACGCTTTCCTCAGTGAATTCTGCGCCGACAAAGTAATATACGGAATCAATACGGGGTTTGGTCCCATGGCCCAGTGGCGGGTAGAGGAGGAACACCTGAAAGAGCTGCAGTACAATATTATACGGAGCCATGCGACCGGTGCCGGAGAGCCCCTGGACGAACGGTCCGTACGCGCGGCCATGATGGCCCGCATAGGCACCTTCCTTCAGGGCCGGTCCGGGGTGCATCCCCAGGTGGTCCGGCTTCTGGAAAGCTTCCTGAACCTGGGCATCACCCCCTTCATCCCCCGCCATGGCAGCGTCGGCGCCAGCGGAGACCTGGTGCAGCTGGCCCACATGGCCCTTACCCTCATCGGCGAAGGGAAGGTCCTGTATCAGGGCGAGTGGCAGCCCACCGCCCGGGTAATGGAGCGCTGCGGGCTAATACCGCTGCAGATGTACATCCGCGAAGGGCTTTCCAGCGTAAACGGCACTTCTGTAATGACGGGAATCGGCATTGTGAACCTCCTGGAGGCCGAAAGGATCCTGGAGCGGGCCATCCTGGCCTCTGTTTGGATTAACGAGATAGCCGCTTCCTACGACGATCTGATGTCGGCCCCGCTCAATGAGGTGCGCCGCCATCCGGGCCAGCAGGAAATCGCCCGCCGGATGCGGGAGATTGCGGCAACTTCCAGACGCCTCCGCAGCCGCGAGCACGCCCTGTACGACGGAGGACACACGGAGAAAGTCTTCCCCGACAAGGTCCAGCCCTACTACTCCCTCCGCTGCATCCCCCAGATCCTGGGGCCGGTGCTGGACACCCTGGAAGGGGTGCGGACCGTGCTGGAAGACGAAGTGAATTCGGCCTGCGACAATCCCATCGTGGATCCGGACACCCGCAATGTCTACCACGGCGGCAACTTCCACGGAGACTACATTTCCCTGGAGATGGACAAGCTGAAAACGGTAATGGTGCGGGTGGCCATGACGGCCGAAAGACAGCTCAACTACCTCTTCCACGACCGCATCAACGGCATCCTGCCACCCTTCCTGAACCTGGGGACGCTGGGGCTCAATTACGGCATGCAGGCCTGCCAGTTCACCGCCACCTCCACCACGGCCGAATGCCAGACCCTGGCCATGCCCAATTACGTGCACAGCATTCCCAACAACAACGACAACCAGGACATTGTGAGCATGGGCACCAATAGCGCACTGCTTTGCCGGCAGGTGATGGATAATGTCTGGCAGGTGATGGCCATCGAATATCTGGCCCTGGCGCAGGCGGTGGACTGCCTGGACATTCTCCCGGAGCTGTCCGAACCTGCAAGGCGGATGTATCGGCAAATCCGCCGGATCCGTCCGGCCCTGAGCGAAGACCAGCCTTTCTACGAAGACATAGCGGCGGTGACCGCCCTTCTCCGCGGCTGAAAAGGCCCGGAAAGAGAACACGGTTTTGCAAAATAATTAGTTGCCGATTTCGGTAATTATCGCTATCTTTGTACGATTATGAGTAAAGCCTATGTCTTCCCCGGCCAGGGTGCCCAGTTCCCGGGCATGGCCAAAGAAATATATGACGGTCTGCCAGAAGCGAAAGCGCTGATGGAGCAGGCCAATGAGATTTTGGGTTTCCGCCTGACGGACATCATGTTCGAGGGCTCGGCGGAGGATCTGAAAGCCACCCGGGTAACCCAGCCCGCCATCTTCCTGCACAGTGTCGTACTGGCGGCCTGCCGTGTCCAGGAGGCCCCGGACGCCGTCGCCGGCCACTCCCTGGGAGAATTCAGCGCCCTGGTGGCAGCCGGCGCCCTCGGTTTTGAAGACGGTCTCCGGCTGGTATCCCTCAGGGCATCGGCCATGCAGAAATGCTGCGAAGCCCGGCCCGGCGCCATGGCGGCCATCATCAACCTGCCGGACCAGGTGATCGAAGCCGTCTGTGCCGAAATCCCCGGCGTCGTACCGGCCAATTACAACTCCCCCGGACAGGTGGTCATCTCCGGCGAAGAAGCCGCCGTGGAGGAAGCCTGTGAAAAACTGAAGGCTGCCGGAGCCAAGCGGGCGCTGAAACTGCCCGTGAGCGGCGCCTTCCACTCCCCCCTCATGGAGCCCGCCCGGCAGGAACTGGCCAGGGCCATCGCCAGCACCCCTTTCCACGCCCCCGTGTGCCCCGTGTACCAGAATGTCACCGCCCTCCCCACCACGGATCCGGAAGTGATCAAGGCCAACTGCCTCAGGCAGCTCACCTCCCCCGTGAAATGGACCCAGACGGTGCGGAACATGCTGGCAGACGGCGTCACGCATTTCACGGAAATAGGGCCTGGAACGGTACTGCAGGGGCTGGTGAAGCGCATTGCCGGGCCAGACGCTCAAGCAGAGATAGAAGGAATCTGTTAAACTAATTACATAATAAACCTAACTATTTATGGCTAACGAAAAAAAATTCATCACCTGTGATGGTAACTATGCCGCCTCGAACATAGCGTATCTGTTCAGCGAGCACGCCGCCATCTATCCTATCACCCCGTCCTCCACGATGGCCGAGAACATCGACGAGTGGGCCGCCCACGGGAAAAAGAACCTCTGGGGCGAGACGGTAAAAGTGACGGAGATGCAAAGCGAGGCCGGTGCCGCTGGCGCCGTGCACGGTTCCCTCCAGGCTGGAGCCCTCACCTCTACCTTTACGGCTTCGCAGGGCTTGCTCCTGATGATCCCCAACATGTACAAGATTGCCGGTGAAATGCTGCCCACCGTGTTCCACGTGAGCGCCCGCGCCCTGGCTTCCCACGCCCTCTCCATCTTCGGAGACCACCAGGACGTGATGGCGTGCCGCCAGACCGGCTTCTGCATGCTGGCTTCCGGCAGTGTACAGGAAGCCCAGGACCTGGCCGCCGTGGCGCACCTGAGCGCCATCAAGTCCAGCCTGCCGTTCCTGCACTTCTTCGACGGCTTCCGCACCTCACACGAAATTCAGAAAATCGAGGCCCTTCCGGAAGACAAACTCAGGGACATGGTCTCCGAGAAGGCGCTGGCCCGTTTCCGCGAGCGCGCCCTGAACCCGGACGCTCCCGTAACCCGCGGTACCGCCCAGAACGGTGACGTTTACTTCCAGGCCGTGGAAACCCGCAACCAATACTACGAGGCCGTTCCGGACATCGTAGCCCGCTACATGGGAGAAATCACCGAACTCACCGGCCGCAGCTATCGGCCTTTCGAGTATTACGGAGACCCTGCAGCAGAGAACATCATCGTGGCCATGGGTTCCGTAACGGAAACCATCAAGGAAACCATCGACTACCTCTCCGGCCGCGGCCGCAAGTACGGCCTCATCACCTGCCACCTCTATCGTCCGTTCAGCGAGAAGTACTTCTTCTCCGTACTCCCGAAGAATGTCCGCCGCATCGCCGTACTGGACCGCACCAAGGAACCCGGCGCCGTGGGCGAACCGCTGTTCACGGATGTGAAGGCCCTGTTCCAGGGCAAGGACAACGTCCTCATCATCGGCGGCCGTTACGGGCTCTCCTCCAAGGACACAACCCCTGCCCAGATTGTCTCCGTCTTCGACAACCTGGACCAGAAGGAGCCCAAGGCAGATTTCACCATCGGCATCGTAGACGACGTAACCTTCAGGAGCCTCCCCATCAAGAGCGAAGTTTCCATCGTGAAGCCCGGCACCACCGAGTGCAAGTTCTATGGTCTGGGCTCCGACGGTACCGTAGGCGCCAACAAGAACACCATCAAGATCATCGGCTCGCATACAGACCTTTACAGCCAGGCCTACTTCGACTACGACTCCAAGAAGAGCGGCGGCTACACCTGCTCGCACCTGCGCTTCGGCCAGCAGCCCATCAAGGCCCCTTACCTGGTGAACACGCCGGACTTCGTGGCCTGCCACGTGCCTTCCTACCTCAAGAAATATGACGTCCTCAAGGGCATCAAGGAAGGCGGCACCCTCCTCCTGAACAGCCTCTGGGACGAAGAAGAGACCATCCGGCAGATTCCGGACAACGTGAAGGCCATCATCGGCCGCAAGCACATCAAGGTGTATATCATCAACGCCACCAAGATAGCGGCCGAGATAGGTCTCGGAAACCGCACCAACACCATTCTCCAGAGCGCCTTCTTCAAGATCACGAACATCATCCCCTACGAGGATGCAGTGAAGTACATGAAGGACGCCATCGTGAAGAGCTACGGCAAGAAGGGAGAGAACGTGGTGAACATGAACTATGCCGCCGTAGACCGCGGCGGTGAATACACCGAACTGCATGTCCCGGCCGAATGGGCCCAGCTCACCGCCAAGTTCGAGAATCCGAACAAGGACCGGCTGGCTCCCGCCTTCGTCAAGGACATTGCCGACATAGTGAACGCCCAGGCAGGCGACACCCTTCCGGTGAGCGCCTTCATGCCGTATGCCGACGGTACCATGCCCTCCGGCACCGCCGCCTTCGAAAAGCGCGGCGTAGCCGTGAACGTACCCACCTGGGACGCCGAAAAGTGTATCCAGTGCAACACCTGCGCCTTCGTTTGCCCGCACGCCGCCATCCGTCCGTTCCTCCTCACCGGGGAAGAGGCCGAAAAGGTTCCCGCCGACGTCAAGCTGGCCCAGGGCCGTGCCAACCTCAAGGAATACAAGTACGCGATCGCCATCTCCGTAGACGACTGTACCGGCTGCGGCAACTGCGTGGACGTTTGCCTTGCCAAACCCGAAAAGGCCCTCAAGATGGTGCCGTACATCGAGCACAGGGAAGACCAGGCCGCCTTCGACTACCTGAACAAGAAGGTGGGCTACAAGGAGTACGTGGACAAGAAGGCCAATATGAAGAACAGCCAGTTCGCACAGCCGCTGTTCGAGTTCTCCGGCGCCTGTGCGGGCTGCGGTGAAACGCCCAACATCAAGACCATCACCCAGCTCTTCGGAGACCACATGATGATTGCCAACGCCACCGGCTGCTCCTCCATCTACGGCGCTTCCTTCCCGGCCAGCCCTTACTGCACCAACGCACAGGGCCACGGACCGGCCTGGCAGAATTCCCTCTTCGAGGACTTCTGCGAATTCGGTCTGGGTATGAAACTGGGCTCCGACCGCGCCCGCGAAACCGTTGCCGGCCTCATGAAGCAGGCCCTGGAGTGCGAATGCTGCTCCCAGGAGATCAAGGGCCTGGCCGCCAAGTGGCTGGAAGCCCCGAAGGATCCGGCCGTTACCCGCGAAGTAGCCGACGCAATAGTGCCGCTGGCCCAGGAATGCAACTGCGACACCTGCAAGAAACTGCTGGAATACAAGCACTTCATCCCGGCCCGCAGCCAGTGGATCTTCGGCGGTGACGGTGCCTCCTACGACATCGGCTACGGCGGTTTGGACCATGTGCTGGCCAGCGGCGAGAACGTGAACGTACTTGTCCTGGACACCGAGGTGTACTCCAACACCGGCGGCCAAAGCTCCAAGGCCACCCCGGTGGGCGCCATCGCCAAGTTCGCCGCCTCCGGCAAGAAGATCCGCAAGAAGGATCTGGGCATGATGGCCATCTCCTACGGCTACGTCTATGTGGCCCAGGTGGCCATGGGCGCCAGCCCGGTGCAGTACTTCAACGCCATCAAGGAGGCCGAAGCCTACGACGGCCCTTCCCTCATCATTGCGTACAGCCCTTGTATCAACCACGGCCTCAAGGCCGGCATGGGCCTGAGCCAGAAGGAAGAGAAACTGGCCGTGGAATGCGGTTACTGGCATCTGTACCGCTACAACCCCGCCCTGGAAGGCACGGACAAGAACCCGTTCACCCTGGACAGCAAGGAGCCCGACTGGACCAAGTTCCAGGACTTCCTGAAAGGCGAGGTCCGCTTTGCCTCCCTGTACAAGATGTTCCCGGAAAGCGCCGACGAGCTGCTCCAGAAGACGGAGGAATTCGCCAAGGTGCGCCTGAACACGTACAAGCGTCTGGCCGGCAAGTAGCACTTGCCTGAAGAAGAAAAGACCGGTGCAGCCATTGCGCCGGTCTTTTTTATTTGGAGAAAACGTTGCTGAAGGTCCGGTTGGCCAGGTCGTAGGCCTCCTGGATGCGGCGGGCGTACCCCAGGAACAGTTCCCCGGTCTTGGTGAGTTCCAGCACCGGCGTGCGATTGAAAAGGGGGAATCCCAGCTGGGCTTCCAGGCGGGCGACCTGCTGGCTCACGGCCGGCTGGGTAAGGCCAAGGACCTTGGCAGCTTCCGTGAAACTGCCCTTTTCCACTACGGTGAGAAAAGTTCTGATAAGCGGGTCTTCCAGCATGGGATTAGCCTTTTTTTTGCTTACAAAGATGCGAGTTATTCCGTAAAAAAACAAGATTTATTAAAATTCATACTAATTTTATTGTAAAGCAATAAATAATTCACGATTTTCTTGCATATTCCAAAAACTTGTATTAGCTTTGCATCCGGAAAGAATGTCTAAATCTTTATAATATGAAGAAAGTACTGTTAAGTATCGCCTGTCTGGCCCTGACAGCCGTCATGGCCCTGGCCCAGGAACCCACCCGCGAGCAGCTGGAGGCGGCCATCGCCCAGATGCCCAAGATTCCCAACACCGACCAGGTGCGCATCGGCCACCTGGACAACGGACTCACCTATTACATCCGCCACAACGAGCTGCCCAAGGGGCGTGCCGAATTCTACCTGGCCACCAACGTGGGCGCCATCCAGGAAGAATATCCCGCACAGGACGGTCTGGCCCACTTCCTGGAGCACATGTGCTTCAACGGAACCCAGAACTTCCCGGACAAGGCCATCCTGGACTACCTGCGCTCCATCGGCGCGGAATTCGGCCGGAACATCAACGCCTCTACCGGCTTCGAAGAGACCCAGTATATGCTCAACAACATCCCCGTAGAGCGCACCAGCGTAGTGGACAGCTGCCTGATGATCCTCAGGGACTATTCCCACTTCGTGCTCAACACCCCGGAAGAGATTGACAAGGAGCGCGGCGTCATCATCGAAGAGCGGCGCACCCGCCGCAACGCTTCCTGGCGTACCATGGAGCGCTCCCTTCCCTACTACTTCGGCGAGGACAGCAAACTGGCTTCCTGCACCCTCATCGGCCTGCAGGAGCATCTGGAGACCTTCCAGCCGGAAAGCCTCACCAGCTTCTACGACAAGTGGTACCATCCCGGCAACCAGGCCGTCGTAGTGATTGGCGATGTAGATGTAGACCGTACGGAAGCCTCCATCCAGGAGCTCTTCTCCGTGATTCCGCTCAAGGAGAATCCGGCTCCCAAGCCCATCCAGAGCATTGCCGACCATGCAGAGCCGCGCATTGCAGTGATCACGGACCCGGAAACCACCAATCCCTCCATTGAAATTATCTGGCACAACGAAGCCATGCCGGAGGGCATCAACGCCACCCCTACCGGCGTCCTCACCGACCTCGTGGAAACGCTGATTTCCCAGGTGGCCCGCGAGCGCTTCGACGATATCACTTCCAAGCCCGGCTCCTCCTTCCTCAGCGGCAGCTACGGCTTCGGCGATTTCATTTATGAAGACATCGAGGCCCAGTCGGGCGACGTCACCCTCAAGGAAGACAACATCCTGGGCGGTTTCAAGGATTTTTATACAGAGATTATCCGTCTGGCACGTTACGGCATTTCGGACGCCGAGTACAACCGCGCCAAAGACAACCTCCTGTCCTATTATGAGACCCGCGCCAACCGCGCCAGCACCCGCCAGAATGCCGAATTCGTAAGGCCCATCCTGTCCAACTTCTTCGACCAGGAGCCCCTGCTGGAGCCGCAGGACGAATACGACCTGTACAAGATGCTGCTTGCCCAGATCAATGCGCAGGTAGTGAACCAGATTCTCACCCAGGCTGCCGGTTCGGACAACCTGGTGGTGGTATATTCCGGTCCGGAGAAGGAAGGCATTGCCACTCCTACCGCCGAGCAGCTGATGGCCGCCATCGCCGAAGTGGAAGCCTCCGACATCGCCGCCCCGGAAGGCGAGGACATCCCCGAGGCCTTCCTGGATCCCGCCGCCCTCAAGGACGGAAAAATCGGCAAGACCGGCACCACCATTTATGACGCTGCCGAATGGACCCTCTCCAACGGCGTAAAAGTGATTGTGTATCCCACCGACCTGCAGAAAGACCAGATTCAGTTCAACCTCAGCAAAAAGGGCGGACTTTCCCTGATCTCCGACGAAGACCTCCCCTCCTTCGAGAGCAATATCCTGTCCCTGTTCCAGAGCAACAGCGGCGTATCCCAGTTCTCCGGCACTGTTGTGAGCAAGATGCTTACCGGCAAGAACCTTAGTGTGAACCCGTACTTTGAGATTTTGGAGCACGGCATCAACGGCAATTCCACCGTCAAGGACCTGGAAACCGCCATGCAGCTGGTATACCTCTATTTCACGGATCCCCGTTTCGACCCTGAAGAGTGGCAGAACAGCATCGACCAGATTGAAGCCATCCTTCTTAACCTGGAGAACCAGCCCAATTACAAGTTCCAGCAAGCCTTGTACAGCACCCTGTACAACAGCCCCAGAAGGCAGATGATCTCCGGTGAACTCCTCTCCAAGGCCAATCTCCAGACGCTGGAGAAGAATTGGAAAGCCCTCTTTGCCGATGCGGCCGGCGCCACCATGATGTTCGTCGGCGACATCAATCCGGAAACCCTCAGGCCGCTTGTGGAGAGGTATGTCGGCGCTCTGCCCGGGGGCAAGGAAGCTTCCTCCTGGAAAGACCGCGACATGGAAATCGTCAAGGGCCGTGTGGAAAAGGTGATTGAAGTGGACATGCAAACCCCCAAGAGCACCGTCCTGCAGGTTTACTCGGCCGACATGCCTTATTCCTACGGGAAAGCCGCCGCCCTGGATGCCATCTCCTACATCCTGGACATCCGCTACACCAACAGCCTCCGCGAGGACGAAGGCGGCACCTATGGCGCCTCTACCGTAGGTAGCATGAACCGCCGTCCCAAACCGCAGGCCCTGATCCAGGTGTACTTCGACTGCCGTCCGTCCGTGTGCGACAAACTGCGCCTGCTGGCCATCGAAGGCCTGCAGGACTTTGCCCAGAACGGCCCCACCGACGAAGAGTTCAACAGCGCCAAGCTGAACCTCCAGAAGAAAATTCCGGAAAGCCGTCAGCGCAACGCCTGGTGGATGACCGGCATCGAGATTAACGAGCTCTACGGTGAAGACCGCGACAAGGCCTACGAAGCCGCCGTCAACGGCCTCACCAAGGCCCAGCTCCAGGACCTCCTCAAGGAAATCCTCGCCCAGGACAACTTCATTGAACTGGTAATGAAGCCCGCCGCCACCGCCGAAGCCGAATAATTCTTCTTCACATAAAATAAGCCGTGACCTTGGGTCACGGCTTATTTTATGCAAAAGACTCGGTGAAACTCTTAAGCCTCACTGATGGCTTCGTTCGGGCAGGTTCCTTCGCAGGCGCCGCAGTCGATGCACTCGTCGGCATTGATTACATAGGCGGCATCACCCTCGGTGATGGCTCCAACAGGACAAACATCGGCGCAGGAGCCGCAGGAAACGCAGATGTCGGGATTGATTTTTCTTGCCATAGCTTTTATTGTTTTATTGTTGTGTGTACCTATTTGCCCGCAAATTTAGGCATTAAATTTGATTTTAAAAATATCAGTCATTAACTTTGTGCCATGAGAATCATGTTTTGGACCTTAATCCTGGCCGCATCTTTCATCTCTTGCGGCTCGCGTACAGCAAATAGCGCGCCAGTTGTGGAACTGGCCGCCACCGAAACCATCGGCCTTCCGGAAGCCCCGGCCGAGGGAGACGTAGTCTTCGACAAGATGGTACACGATTTCGGGGACGTGAGCGTGACGGACGGTCCCCTTTCCTGCACTTTCACCCTCACCAACAACGGCACGGAACCCGTAGCCATCTTCGAGGTGGTTTCCTCCTGCGGCTGCACGGACGTGGTCTGGACCCGGGAGCCCCTGCAGCCCGGCAAGAGCGGCACCATATCGGCCACCTTCAAGAATGAGGACGGCCCCTATCCCTTCGACAAAACGCTCACCGTGTATATTTCCGGCCAGCGCAAACCCGTAATCCTGCGGCTGCGAGGCACGGTCCACGAAAAAAAGAAATCCCTGAGCGAGCTCTACGGAGCGGAAAAGCTCGGGGATTTTGGTCTAAAGACCCGCTCGTTCAAGGCTTCGGAGAACCTCAGGCAGGGCCTGGTGATTACGGAAAGCGCCACGGCGGCCAATCTGGGCAAGAAGCCGCTGCTGGTGGAATTCACGAACGTTTCCCCCAACCTGACCGTAAAAGTGTCGCCCAATCCCATCCCGGCGGGCAGCACCGCCTCCGTCAGTTTCACCATCCGGGCCGACAAAGCCCTTTACGGGAAAAACACCTATCAGGCCACTCCCGTCCTTAACGGGACCAAAGCCCGCGCTCCCCTCAGCATCTGGGCCGTGACGCGGGAAAACTTCGACGGCTGGACGGAGGAAGAGCGGAACGACGGGGCCATCCCCGTCTTCGACAACAGCACTGCCAACTTCGGCATCGTAAAGGCCGGAGACCCCGTGGAAATCACATTCAGCTGCTCCAACCGGGGGAAAAGCCCCTTCCACATCTTCAAGGCCGACCCGGAAGTCCCCCAGCTGAAGGTCTTGGAAATCCAGGATGCACAGCCCGGCAAAAAAGGAAGCGTCCGGGTTTCCCTGGACACTTCCTCCCTGGAAAAGGGCGAGAACGTATTTATGATCTCCCTTACCACCAATTCCCCGCTGCGGCCCATCGTGAACCTCTTTGTGGCGGGGGAAATCAAATAAGCGGCTATTCGTTCTTGAACAGCATTGTCAGGGAGCTTTCCCTGCCCAGTTCGTCCTTTGCGACCAGCTGGAATTGGTATTGCGCGCTGCCGCCGTCTTTGGCAGCGTACAGTTTGAGGTTGGAGAGCACTTCTCCGAAATCCAAGGTGCAGGAAGTGCTACCCGTCACCGTGGACGAGACCAGCTTGAGCATGGACGACTCCTGGGAAAGGACATCGATGAAGCCGGCCGAATTGGTGGCGCTGCGGTCCTTGAGCCATTTGTTGAATTCGGCCGAAGGAGAGGTGACCTTGAGTAGGATGGAGCTGATTTTTCCGGGGGCCAGCACCTTCACGGCCTTGAAATTGTCGGCCTGGCTAAGGGCGACGGGCTTTTCGGGGGTTTTGTTGTTCCAGACAAAGGAAGGCCCGGGAGTGAAGCGGACGCTCACGGTCTGGGTGGTCCGGTATTCCGACTGGTCCACCACGTCTATCTGGAAGCGGATGACGGCATCGATGGAAGCCACATCCTGCCCCTGGGCAAGCAAGGTGACCAGCCTGGTGATGTTCAGGACCACGGGATCCTTGGAGCCCCGGACGGAAGCTCCGGCCTTGGAAACGATTTTACCTGACACGAAGGCCTGGGCCACGGAAGTGTCGTCTATCAGGTCCAGCACCAGGGTGCTTCCGGTACGGTTGGCGGCAATGCCGATGACCTGTTTGGCCCCGGCCAGGGCGAAATCCGGATTGCCGGAGGGGAGCGACACCGTTATCATGTCCACCCCGTTGAGTGCGCTGATGGTGATGCTCTTCTCGCTGGCGGGAGCGTATTCTATCTGGCTGAAATAAGGGTCTTCCCCTACGATGGTGGGTTTGTTGTAAAATCCTTTGTCTGTCTGCCCGCACGAAGCCAGCAGCACAAGGGCCGATAAAAGAAAAACACAACGTTTCATAGCTTTCTTTCTTTAAATTCGGATGCAAATCTAGCAAATATCGTGCAAACACACAAAAATTGCTTAAGTCCGGACTTTTGCTTAATTTTGTGGGATTATAGACTGTTATTATGGCAGAGAAGATAAACACCACATACAACGACGACGCCATCCAGACCCTGGAATGGAACGAACATATCCGGCGCCGCGCCGGCATGTATATCGGCAGGCTGGGCAACGGAGACCGCCAGGGAGACGGCATCTATGTGCTCCTGAAGGAAATCATCGACAATTCCATCGATGAATTCTCCATGGGCTTCGGCAAGCGGATAGACATAGCCATCGAAGGCAAGACGGTGACGGTACGGGATTTCGGCCGGGGCATTCCGCTGAACAAGGTGGTGGACGCAACTTCCAAACTGAACACGGGCGGCAAGTTCGACGACACCAACTTCAAGAAGTCGGTAGGCATGAACGGCGTGGGCACCAAGGCCGTCAACGCCATGTCGGCCGATTTCTATGTGGCCTCCTACCGCAACGGGCAGTGCTCCTACGCCCGTTTCAGCCGGGGCATCCTGCTGGAAAACGCCATCGTGGATTCCGCCGAGAAGAACGGGACCTTCATCCGCTTCACCCCGGACGAAGAGATGTTCGGGGACTTTTCCTTCCACATGGAGTTCGTGGAATCCATGGTCAAGAACTACTCTTACCTGAAAAAGGGCCTTACCCTGATGCTGAACGGGGAGGCCTACAAGAGCGAAAACGGCCTGCTGGACCTGGTGACGGAAAACATGAGCGAAACCCCGCTCTATCCCCTGATTCATCTGGAGGGGGAAGACATCGAGATTGTCCTTACCCACGGGAACAGCTATGGAGAAAATATCGCCACCTTCGTGAACGGGCAGAACACCCGTGACGGAGGAACGCACCTGGCCGCCTACCGGGAAGCCATCGCCAAGACATTCAAAGACTTCTTCAAGAAGGACTACAAGCCGGAGGATATCCGCCAGGGCATAGTGGGCGCCATCTCCATCCAAATCCAGGAGCCCATCTTCGAAGGTCAGACCAAGACCAAGCTGGGCAGCACCTACATGTGGGAAAAGCAAATCAAGGCCCCGGACGGGACGGCCACCACGGACCGCGGCCCCACCATCCGCACCTTCGTGAACGACTTTGTGACCAAGAACCTGGACAACTACCTGCACATGCACATGGAGATCGTGCCCACGATAGAGGACAAGATCAAAGCGTCCCAGGCCGAACGGGAAGAGATTGCGGGGGTACAGAAGAAGACCAGGGAACGGGCCAAGAAAACGGCCGTGTACAACCGCAAACTGCGGGATTGCCGCTACCATTTCTCGGACAGCAAGTTCCCCAAGGGCCACGAGGACGAACGGGAGAAGACCTCCATCTTCATCACGGAGGGAGACTCCGCCTCGGGTACCATCACCAAAGTGCGCAACGCCAACAACCAGGCCGTGTTCTCCCTCCGGGGGAAACCCATCAACTGCTTCAAGGAAGGCCGGAAGAAGGTGGCGGAAAACGAGGAACTGAACCTCCTGATTGCCGCCCTGGGCGTAGAGGAAGACCTGGACAACCTCCGGTACAACAACATCATCGTGGCCACGGATGCCGATGACGACGGCATGCACATCCGCATGCTGGTGCTCACCTTCCTGATGAAATACTACCCGGAGCTAATCCGCCGCGGGCATGTTTACATCCTGCAGACTCCCCTGTTCCGCGTGCACAACAAGAAAGACCGCCGTTACTGCTATACTCTGGAAGAAAGGGACAAAGCCGTGAAAGCGCTTAAGACGGGGGTGGAAATCACCCGTTTCAAGGGACTTGGGGAAATCTCTTCAGACGAATTCGTGGATTTCATCGGCGAGAACATGCGCCTGGATACGGTTAAGCTGGCCGACGAGGAGTCCATCCAGGACATCATGGAGTTCTACATGGGCACCAATACCTACGAGCGCCAGCATTTCATCATGGACAACCTGCGCAGTGAAAAAGAACTGGAAGACGTGAATATCTGATATCATGGCAAAGAAATCAAAAATCAAAACGACCGTGAGTCCCGGCTGGGCGAAATTCTGCGGCTGGTGGCTCAGGAAGATGGGATGGACAAGCGTCGGCGGGGCCATGAAAGAGCCCAAGGCCATCGTTTTGGGCGTTCCGCACACCACCATCTGGGATTTTCTGGTGAGCTATCTCTTCTACACGCAGTTCGGAAAGGTGGCCCATATCATGATCAAGAAAGAATTCTTCTTCTGGCCGCTTGGGCCCATCCTGAAGGCATGCGGCGCCGTTCCCGTAGATCGGAATACCCCAGCCACCACCGTCAAGAGCCTCATCGGCCTCATGGAAGACGTGCCGGAATTCCACCTGGCCATTGCCCCCGAAGGGACACGATCCCTTGCCAAGCGCTGGAAGAGCGGCTATCACCTGATTGCCAAGGAAACTGGCTCAACCGTCTATCTGGGCTATTACGACTGGGGCCGGAAACAAATCAGCGTGGGGGAACCTTTCGAACTCACCGACGACCCGAAGGCCGACATGCAGCGCATCTACGACCATTACCGCCCGCTGGGCATCCAGGGCTTCCACAAGGACCGGTTCGCCGTTCCCGAGCGGTAACCCCCGAACTTAAAAACCTAAACCTGTTTTATGGCCAAGAGAATCAAAAGTCCCTACAAGGCGTGGAGAAAGTACCGGAACCGGGAAAACACATGCAACACCTTGCACAAGGTTTTTGACTACGCAACCACCAATTACGCAAAGAATACCGCCTACCAGTTTGTCGATGGCGGCCAGAAATACACCTACGCCGAATTCCGCACCAAAGTGGAACGCCTGTCCCAGCGCCTGTCCCGCTTCGGCATCAAGCACGGAGACCGCGTAGCCATCCTGTCGCAGAACATGCCCAACTGGGTGGTGGCCTTCTTCGCCGCCACCGCCTACGGCCGCATTGCCGTCCCCATGCTCCCGGACAGCTCGGAGAACGAGGTAAGCAACATCCTCACCCACTCGGAATCCAAGGTGCTGTTCATCTCACGGCGCCTGATGGGGAAACTCGGCGAGGAGTGCCGCAACAGGCTCACCCTGGTCATCGACATAGAGACCTTCGAATTCCTGAAGAAGGACAAGGAGGACTTCAAGTGCAACGGCTGGGTGAAGGACCCGCAGCCGGACGACCTGGCCTGCATCATCTACACCTCCGGCACCACCGGAAAGGCCAAGGGCGTGATGCTGAGCCACCGCAACATCTGCCACAACCTGGCGGCCTCGTTCAAGGCCCAGCCGGCCTTCAAAAAAGACCGTTTCCTGAGCATCCTGCCGGCGGCCCACGCCTACGAGATGAACGTTTCCACCCTCTACTCCTTCTACGTGGGAGCCACCTGCTATTCGTTGCAGAAACCCGCGGCTCCGGCCATCCTGCTGCCGGCCATGAAGAAGGTCAGGCCCACCATCATCTGCTCTGTCCCCCTGATTATCGAGAAAGTGGTGAAAAACAGCGTCTTCCCCACCATCCAGAAGAGCCGAGTGCTCTCCTGGGCCGACAAGAAGATTCCCCGTGTCCTGCACTGGTTCATCGGCCGGCGGATGGTGAACACCTTCGGGGGCAAGCTCAAATTCTTCGGGGTAGGCGGCGCCAAGGTGGATTCACAGGTGGAAACGTTCCTCAAAGAGTGCCATTTCCCCTACGCCATCGGCTACGGCCTCACGGAAACCGCCCCGCTGGTATGCAACCTCATGGTGAATACCCGGAAAAAGCCGGTGGGATCCATCGGCCCGGCTGCCTACAAGGTGGAAATCCGGCTGGACAATGTGAATCCGGCCAACGGAGAGGGGGAAATGGTGGTCCGCGGCGACAACGTGATGCTGGGCTACTACAAAGACCCGGAGCGCACCCTCCAGGTGCTGGACGACGAAGGATGGTTCCACACCAACGATGTTGCCTACATGGACGAGAAGGGCTTCTACTACATCAAAGGACGCCTGAACAACACCATCCTGGGCCCTTCCGGAGAGAACATCTATCCGGAAGAGATTGAGCAGGTCATCAACAACATCGAAGGCGTGGAAGAATCCCTTGTGATGGAGCGCGACGGCAAGCTGGTGGCCCTGGTGAAATTCCAGGACAACGTGCTGGACTGGGACCAGGCCGCAGAAGACAAATGGCTCCAGGACCTGGACACCCGCAAGAAAGCCATCCTGGACTGGGTGAACAAGAAGGTTGGCAAGCATGCCAAGATTGGCGAAGTGGATGCCATGAAGGAACCCTTCGAGAAAACCGCCACCCAGAAAATCCGCCGCTTCAAATACCAGGATTCCCATGGGGATGAACCCGAAAAACCATCCGATGACAAAAAAGATGAATAAACGTTTTCTTACAGGGTTGTTGGTTCTTTCAACAGCCCTTTCTTGCACTCATGCCACGTACGATGTCATTGTGGTGGGAGGCGGGGCCGGCGGTACTACGGCCGCCATCGAGGCCTCAAGGAACGGGACCAGCGTGCTGGTGGTGGAATCCACCCCCTGGCTGGGCGGCATGCTCACCAGTGCAGGCGTGAGCGCCATTGACGGAAATTACAGGCTAAGAGGCGGCCTGTTCGGAGAATTCACAGACTCTCTGGCAGCCCGGTATGGGGGCTATGAAGCCCTGAAGTCCGGCTGGGTTTCCAACATCCTTTTCAATCCCGCAGTGGGAAACCAGATCCTGCAGAACATGGCCCGCGAGGCCGGCGTGGAAGTCCGTTTCAACACGGACGTAACGGCCGTTGACGGGCATTGGCGGCTAACGCTCTCGGACGGTTCCCGCGTGAAGGCCCGCATCCTCATCGATGGTACGGAGCTGGGAGATGTGGCGGAAGCTGTTGGCTGTGAAGCGCTTGCAGACCGTGTATCGGCCCAGGACTTTACCTGCGTCGCTATAGTGAAGGAATATGACCACGAGGTAACCAGCCAAGAGCCAGAAGGCTATGAACCGGCACTTTACAGCACTTGCTGCGATACCTGGAGCCCGGAGATGATGCTCTCTTACGGGCAGCTTCCAGACGGGCATCTGATGCTTAACTGGCCCCAGGGCGGAAACGACTATTTTGCCGAATACCTGGATATGTCGCCGGCCCAGCGGGACTCCGTGGTGCAAAAGGCCAAGCTGCGTACACTGGGATTCATCTATTACCTGCAACACGAACTGGGCTATACCCGGTTGGGCATCGCCGATGACGTGTATCCTACCGAAGACGGTCTCCCCTTCTTCCCCTATTGGCGGGAAGCACGGCGTATAGCCGGACGAGACACCATGACGGTGGAGGCGGCCAAGCGGCCCTATGATTTTGACCTTTACACCCGCGCCATAGCCGTAGGAGATTATCCAGTAGACCACCATCACACGCAGAATCCCCGCCGGGAAGAACTTTCCCACCTCTGGTTTGGCAAGATTCCCTCTTTCAGCGTGCCGCTGGGCGTTCTCATCCCGGTGCACGTGGAAGATTTCCTGGTGGCCGACAAAGCCGTCTCCGTGAGCTGGGAAATGAACGGCGGCACGCGGCTGCAGCCCGTGGTGATGGAACTGGGCCAGGCGGCCGGGGCACTGGCAGCCCTGGCCGCAGGCAAAGGCTGCCATCCTGCGGAAGTTCCTGTGCATGAAGTGCAAAGCCTCCTTTTAGATCACGGTTGCTACCTGCTTCCCTTCCTGGATTTGAAGCCATCGGACCCGGGCTTCAGGGAACTGCAGGAAGCCGGTCTTCGCGGCGAGGTCAAAGGCATCGGCCGCAGCGTGGGCTGGGCCAACGAAACCTGGGTACACACGCCAACTGCGTCATTCTGAACGAAGTAAAGAATCTACCATGAACAAACGGAACCTCTCGATTGACATGTTTCGGGGCCTCACCATGACCCTGATGGTGTTTGTAAACGAATTCTGGAAAGTGTTCAATGTGCCACACTGGATGGAGCATTATGCCACCCTGGAAGACGGCATGGGCCTATCGGACATTGTCTTTCCCATGTTCCTCTTTGCCATGGGCATGTCCATCCCCTATGCCCTGGAGCGCCGCATAGCCAAGGGATATAGCACAGAGAGCACCGTGCTCCATATCTTCAGCCGGACGCTGGCACTGCTCATCATGGGCGCATTCATCTGCAACCAGGAGGCACGCGCCATGGCCGGCAACCGGGCACTGTGGGTACTGCTCATGGTAATAGGCTTCTTCCTGGTGTGGAACCAGTATCCCAAGGACTGGAAACCCGCCCGCTGGCTCAAAGTGGCAGGCTGCGCGCTGTTGCTGAGCCTGGCACTGGCATACCGATCCGCGGACGGGGCCCGCTTCGAAGGCCTCTGGTGGGGCATCCTGGGACAGATTGGCTGGATGTACCTGTTCTGTGCCATGGCGTATCTGCTTTGCCGGGGGCGCACATGGGTACTGGCTGTGCTATGGGGCGTGATTGCCTTTGTCAACCTCACCGTGGTCCCCATGCGGGACGAAGGGCTGTTTATCGGCCCCAATATCCTGGCCGATTTGGCCGGTGCGCTGCAACTGGGCAAAGGCTACGGTGCCGTGATGGGCCTGGGTGGCCTGCTCCTTACCCTGGCCGATTGGGCCCTCAGGGAGCGCAAACCTTCGCAGCGCCTGGGCCTGGGCTTTGCCGCCGCAGCCGTACTGGCCGTGCTGGGCATGGCCTTCCACACGCGATGGATTGTCTCCAAAAACCTGGGCACCCTTCCCTGGTGCCTGTTTGTAAGCGCCTTGTCCGTGGCGCTTTATACCGTACTGCGCTTCCTGGAACGCAAAGGCTGGACTGGCTGGTTCAAGCCCATCGGCGTAGCCGGAACCGCCACGCTCACCGTATACATGATTCCCTATCTGTTCATTGCCCTGTGGGTGGCTGTGAGCCCCACGCCGGCCCCCTGGCTAACCGGCTGGGTGGGAGTAGCCAAATGCGCCCTCATGGCGGCCGTATATATCAGCTGCGCATGGGGGCTCACCAAGCTGGGAATCAAATTAAAGATTTAGCGCATCCCAATAGTTGAAGGCTCGGATGTAGCACAGGTCGAAGAGGAAAAAGCCGTCCGCCTCACAGTCCATCACCCGTGCAATCTCCGAGATGGTCTCCGCGCGGCCGCCCTTCCCGTAGCCGGGCTCATTGCCAATGTCCGGGCCGCTGAAAAAGCGGACATCCGGTCCCAGACGCCTGCGACCCAGGCGGGCAAAGCCTTCCGAAGTCTTCTCCGTCTGCCCGTATACATTGTCGGCCGGGCAATAAGCGCCCAGCAGCAGAAAGTCCACCAGACGGGCAAAGCCCGTGGACTGATAAGCCGCCGTAGCCCAGCTATAGGTGGGTTCTTCGGCCGCAAGGTCATAGTCCGGACTGGCCCAGTTTACTCCGCTCCGGTAATATTCGCTGAACCAGGCACCTACATATACGCCGACGGGAAGGTCCTCCCGCACGGCGTGCACCTTTTCCACACAGCGGCCCACAAAGTCGTGAATCACCTGGCAGCGGAACATGAGCCACCGGTTTTCCAGTTCGTCGGGCATACGCTCCAGAAAAATGTGGCCGGGATCGGCAAATACGGGCCAGCGCTCAGGCTCGTGGCCGATGTACGCCGTGAACTGCCGGTAAGCCTCCTGGGTATAACCTGCATCCAGGGCGTAGTCGTCATATCGGCAGCGGTCCATCACAATGCCGTCCAGGTCCTGATAGGATGCCACATCTTCCAACAGCGCAAGGAGGAAGTCCTGCACATCCGGGTTGGCAGGATCCAGGAAGCGGCCGCCCAGGGTGGAAGCATCCGCCGCATGGTTCAGCAGTTTTCCCTCCTTTGTATAATCTACCGCACACCAACTTTGCAGCTGCGGCCGGTCATAGACCATACCATGCTCGATACCCGGCCCTTTCCAGCCACCTACCATCATGTTCACCCCGGCTAAGACCTTCAGTCCGGCCGCATGTCCGGCGTCCACAAACGCCTGGAGATAGTCGAAGCTGGCCGTGCGTTCCCGGAGCACATAACCGTCCGGGCTCCAGCGGGGTGTGGCCTTGAGTTCAGGCGCCACTCGGCTTTTAAAAAGGACATCGCCGCTGGTAGGCCTTACTTCCACAACGATGTGGGTAAAGCCCATAAGGGCCAGCCGTCGGCAGTCTGCGGCAATGCTGTCCGCATGGTTGGCATAGGCGTCAAAATTGGCCCCCACCTCTATCCAGACCATACGGGGCTTAGGCTGCTGCAAATTAGCCGTGCAGGCAGTAAGGAAGCCACAGAGCAGGAGAGCCAGAGCGGCAAGCGTGGAGGTAATTCGCTTATTCATAGTTACTTACAGGTTTTATCATATTCCGATTCAGCCAAGTCACTTTGCGCAAATCATTGATTCACAGCAGATTAGTCCCACTTCAGGGTGAGGGATTGCTGCACTTCTCCACCTTGCAGGCGTACCCATGTGCGGAAGGCAGGCTCTTTTTGCCGAAACTGGAAGACACGGCAGCCGGGAACGGTTCCGGGGGCCGTCGGGCCGTCAGAGGGAATGTACCCGTGCGGGCCCAAGTGGTTGTAGATGGTGTCTCCCCCACTGTATCGGCCGTAAATAAAATACAACTGGCCATAGGGAAGCACATAGTCGCAGTCATGGTCATGTCCCGTGACGATAGCCTGCACGTCTCCCAACTCCCGGAACTGAGCAAACAGGCCGCTGTTCAGGCGGGACGGGCAGGGAGGCTCTCCGTTGTTTCCGGTGGGTTCCAGGCCTTTGTCCAGGGCTTCCTGCACCTCCGGCAGCGGAATGTGGAAAAACGCCAGCGAAGGGATGGGCGTGCCGCCATTTTCCTGCGTAAACCACTGGCTGTAAGCCCGGTACCAGGCAATCTGATTGTGGCGAATGAAATCGTAGCTATGAATCTCCTCCTCCCCTTTCAGTATAACGGCATCCATGGAATCGAAAAGGTAGAAAACCCGATCCACTCCTTTGCTGCCGGAGAGCGTGAGTACATCATTGGAGCAGCCGTAAACGCCATCCTTCGGGGGAAGGTTCACGTTGCCGGGCATTCCCCGGATAAGGTCAAACATCTCTTCCCGGGAGGCCCCGAACTGGGAGTCGTGGTTGCCCAGCGCCACGGCCCAGGGAATGCCGGAGGCGGCCAGCGGGGCAAGGATTTCCTGGGCGCTCAGAAGGTCCGGCTGGCCAAAGACAATGTCCCCGGTATGAATCACCAGGTCCGGCCGAACGGCCTCCAGCGCCTCCCGCACACAATCCAGCGCCCGCTGCGACCGCGGGTCTCCGGCAATGTAGTGCGTATCCGTGAACTGGAGCACGGTAAAGCTGCCGTCCGCCCTGTAGAAAAAGTTCCGGGCAATCTCCGAACCGCCTCCCGCCTGCGCAGGAGCACAAGCAGAAACCACGCGTGGAGCCACCGCTGCCGCAGCCGTAATAAAAGCTGCATCCTTGAGAAAAGTCCTGCGTTTCATTTCGTTTAAAATATGCGCCGGTCACAAGGGCCGGCGCATATGATCAACTGACAAGTATCAGAAGATAATCTTGTACTTGCAAACGACGGAACGGCCGGAATTCACTGCGTAGAGTTCCAGGCATTCATCGGTAGGATGCAGGAGGACATCGGCGCTGTTGGCACCGGTGAAGTCCTCGGTGAATTCAACATCATCCACCGGATTGATGGTCACCAGCGGCTTCACATCATTGATGTCGGTAACATCCAGTACATAGATGGTGGCATTGGAGGAATAGTTGAAATGGAAGCCTTGCGTGTAGGCGACTACCTTCTTGCCGTTGTAGTCGGCAATGGCAAGGTTGTTCTGGTTCTCATTTCCGCCGCTGCCGGCATCGGTAAGGAACTGCCACTGATAAGGAACTGCCCAGTTGGGAGTATAGGCATCGGCCAGGTAATACAGGCTTTCCTTGCCGTCATAGCCTCTGAACAGGACACCGTCGTGCAGGCTGGGACCCATAGCTATGGAAGCAGCCGTCTCAGGGCTCCAGAATGTATTGACGCCAGGACCGGGACCCTGGTTCTGGGTACCATAGTAGTTGGGCACGGCGGCATAGTTCTCGATGTCATAGCCAAACCAGCAGCTGGCCGATCCCACGACACCGGTGATAACCGCTTTCTGGGAGATGTCTCCCCGCACTCGGATACCGCCCACAGTGCCGTAATCCTTGTTCTCCACCGTGATGGAGTTATTCATTTCGTTCGGGTTGGCGCTGTAATAGATGGTGTACTCGGTGCCGCTGAGCAGCACGCCCGTTCCCCAGTCAATATCGGCAACCATATCCGGAGCGACGATAACGTTGCCGGCATCATCACTGCAGATGGAGGTAGGCGCGATGCCAGGATAGGTGATAGCCTTCCAATAAGTGCCGTCGGCCGGGCTGATGGCATGCACTTTCTCTCCGTCGGAGATGAGCAGGGCGCCGGTGGCGGTGTAGGCCAGGCGGTTGTAAGCGGCAGGGATGCTGAGCTCGGTCAGGGTCTTGCTCCAGGCATATTCTGCTACAGCGCCCTCCAGAGGAATTCCTTCCTGCTGGAACCAGCCCAGACCGCCGAAATTACCATCCTCTTCACCGTCGATGATGCCGACGCTGTAGAGGTAGTCCTCACGGGTGAAATAAGAATCATTGGCCGCCATCTTGATATAGATGTGGTTTTCATCAAAGGAAATCTGGGTCCATCCATTGTCCATGATGTCAACGCCGGTGCCCGCTTCCTCACTCCAGACAGACATGTAGGTCCGCCATTCGATATTGGTGTTGATGTCGATGGTGAACTCACCGCCTTCCTGGGGGAACATCACGGGAACGCCTTCATAGAAGCTCCACTGAAGACCAGCCCAGTCGCCTTCATACTCGAAATACGGATAGAAGGCCTTCTGGCCGATGGTGACCACCTCCTCGACGCCTTCACCACGGATGGTAATCTTTGCCGTGCGGACAATGGCATCCTCGGCAATCTCCCACGTATCCTCATCCTGTACGTACTCATGCGTCCCAGCCACTTCCAGTACCACCTTGCTGTCCACCATTCCCTTGGTAATGGTAATCCAATCCACGGCCTCGGGGATGACCACAGCGTAGGAGATATTGGCAGACACAGGAATCTCCACGGTGCCGCCCTCTGCGGGGACTTCGTAGTCTACGGTGCCAACCACCAGCGCATCCAGCTGACCTTGGGTAACCGTAACATCAGCGGTCTTTGTACCGGCAGTAATGGTCACCTTGGCGGTGCGGGAATCGTTGGTTTCGTTCTTCAAGGCAGAGGCTTTGACGGTGACGTCGCCAGCCTCACCGCTGGCGGGAGAGACGGTGAGCCAGGACTCGCTGGATTTGGCGGTCCAGGCCACGGTAGAGTTGAACTTGATGGTGACCACATCACCTTCCTGAGGGATGGTTGCCGTGGTACCGGAGGAGAGCGTCAGCGCATCTTCCACCTTGGTTTCTTTCTGGCAGGAAACAGCTACGAGGGCCGCCAGCACAGAAGCAAACAAAAGTACTCTTTTCATAATGTGAATAATTAAAGGTTAATTAAGTGTTTCTATATATTCGTCGATGCCTGTCTTGAAGGCATCCCAGTAGTCAAACATACGGATATGGCACAAATCAAAGATGAACAGGCCATCTGAGGCGCCCAGCATCGTGTTCACAATGTCGGGAATCAAGGCCTCCAGATGGCCGTTTTCAAAGCCGCTGCCATTGCCGATATCCGGTCCGGCAGCAAAAGGTACATCCCCTGAGAGGCGCTTTGCCCCCAGTTTGGCAAAACCCTCCATGGTCCATTCCGTAGAGCCATGCACGCCGCCGGTTCCGGCATAGGCACCCAGGAAGATGAAATCCAGCAAATCGGCAAAGCCGGTTTTCTGGTAATTGTTCGGGACCCATTTATAGGAAGACTCATTAGCCTTGACATTGTAATTCGGGCTGCTCCAGTTTACGCCGCTGGTGTAGTAATCGGAGAACCAGGCGCCAACGTACACGCCAAAACGCACATCCGGATTCACGGCATGCACTTTGTCGGCTGCGGCAGCTACAAAGTCGTGAATAACCTTGCAGCGGAAGGTAAGCCAGTTTTTCTGCAGCGTGGAAGGGCCACTCACATAGTTCTGTCCCCGCGGCATCACGGGCCAGGCCGACGGCACCTCCCCCAGATAGGCGGCAAACGCCGTTTTGGCAGCATCCGTATAGCCGGCATCCATGCCGTTGTCGTCGTACCGGCAACGGTCCAGAACAATGCCATCCAGTCCTTCATACGCGGCCAGTTCTCCCAGCAGCGTAAGCAGGAATTCCTGCACCTCGGGATTAGCCGGGTCCAGGAAGCGGGGGCCATAGTCAGGGTCGTCCATGGCATTGGTGAGGCCACCGGCCAGGTTGTCCACCGAGCACCAGGTTTTACGTGCCGGGGTGTCGTAGAGCATACCCACGTCACCGATGGAAGAATGATAGCCGCCCACCATGGTGTTGATGGCGGCATTCACCCGCAGCCCGGCCATATGTCCGGCCTCGATGAACGTAGCCAGATAATCAAAGGTGGCCGTTCTTTCCACAAACTTATACCGGCCGTTCACCCAGGCGGCCACCTTGGTGCAAGGCGGAGCCACGGTGGATTGGAAGAAGACATCTCCACTGGTGGGGCGGACATCCACGATAAGGTCCGTAAAGCCCATGTCGGCTATGCGCCGGCAATCCTCGGCAATATAGGCGGCATCGTTGGCATAATACTGATAATTGGCTGCCGCATCCACCCAGACATAACGCGGCTTCCCCTTAATCTCCGGGGTGAAGGGCCCGGAAGGATCGGGGGGAACAGGCGCTTCCGTTTCCGACCACGCCTCCCGCCACTTGTAATTGTGCGGGTCCTCGGCCGTACACGCGGCGAGTAGTGCAAAACAGGCAAGTATGAGCGTTAATTTTCTCATTTCGATTTAAGGATTATGACCGATGCCACGGGACGCTGCACACCATCGGAGACTTGGATGGTTTCCTGTCCCTGGACCAGCAGGCAGGAAGAGCCTCCGCCATCCAGATTCAGGGCTTCGGTGCAGCCCAGGTCTTTAAGGACGGACGCTTCTTCGGCGAATGTCATACCGGCTACGCCTTCTGTCATGCCGCGGCCTTCGCAAACAAATACTATCAGGTATCTGTCGGCCGTAAAGCCGATGGCCGTCCGGGGATGACGCGCCTGAGGCATTTTGTCATCGGCCCCGTCGCCATACAACATCTCTTCCTTCCAGGTATTCACAACCTTGCCTCCCTGGAGGAGAACCGGACCGCCACCGATGGCCGTCTGAGGGACAAAATCTACTGCCGCTGACGGGAAGGATGCATCCGGGACCGGAAGCGGATCGGCCTCCCATGCGTTTTGGGCCGGCTCGCTATACAGATAATGCCTGGCGCCGCCGCTCCAGTATGTCCACCCCACCCTCGGTTCATTCTCAAGTGGAGAAGCCGCCATACTGTCATTCTGATAGAAAACGCCACGGGTAGGATAATACATGGTTTCCCAATCAATAGACGCGTAGTTGATATTTACGCCATAGGTGCGGCCTGCACTCACAGCAACCGAAGCGTTGTAATTCTTTCCGCCCTCAGAGAAGAAATAGCCACCGTTAATGATTACAGGCGCGGCCGACTCCTTGTAAAATTCGGAAGGCGTCTTCAAGGACTCGGTTGTGCCGCTGATGGTGGGATCATCGATGGCTTTGACATCCCAAGCAATTATTGACAGGTCTGCTACGGCAATATAGGCAATCACCTTCTGGCCGCCCAGTTCCGATGGGCTCTTGTATAGGGCTATGCCCTCCGGAACCGCCACGTACGAAGCAGTAACATTGGTCCATCCCTGCGCAACAATGGCGGGATGCGCCTCTACCACCTCCGGGGTTTCCGGCTCCACCGGGTCCTGCCAGCGCCAGGCGGGCATGTCCGTGCTGGCAGCCTCCGAACAGGAGACCGCCACATAGAGACCAAGCACAAACAGAAGCTTTTTCATCGTTTGATACAATCCAGACTATACCCGCCAATCATGCCGGAGAAATGATCGTAATAGTAAATGTACAGCATGTACCCGTCGGCTGAAGGGGCCAGGATAGCATCTGCACAGGCGCCGTTGCCGTCATTGCTTCCGGTCTGGTACTGGTCGTTGTACATGAACGGTACGGAGAAGGCCAGCTGCGGGCTGTTGTAGATACGGTCACTCAGCGAGCCGTTGGTAATGTCATAGACATAGAGCTGAGGGCCCGGCCACCACTTGGGGAAGTGGTTGGACACGAACAGAAGCAGGTAGCGGGCATTGTTGAACTGCTTGCTGTCCAGGTTGTTCGGGTCCACGTTGCCGTTCACATAGTAACCGCCGCCGGGGGCGTCTTCGTCTTCACCCAAGCCCTCACCGGGCAGGGCACTGCCAACGGAAAAGTCGGGCTTGAACCAGGTGAGCGTATTGTCGGAGTACTTGCAGCTGTACCAGCCCTCATCCATGGTGGGAGAACCAGCCACTATACAGGTGCTATTGGCAGGACCCGATCCCCAGGTGAATCCGTAGGGCAGCAGGTCGATGACTTCGTTGGAGACCACTTCCCCGCCCACAATGTGGATGGCGCGGAAACGGCCGCTGGTGGTAACGCCGGCAAGGCCCGGATAAGTGACGGAAATCACCGCCTCTTCCTCGATGTTGCCGATCACCTTCATCTCCAGGCCCAGCTGGATGTCTTCTTCATTCTTGAAGCTAAGAAGCACGGTAGGCGCCGTATCCACAGAAGAAGTCTTCCAAATGGTGAACTGCTCCCCGGCTTCGGCCAGGTTGCACAGAAGGAGATGATCCTGTTCGTCGGAAGCGATGGCACCGGTGGGTACGGCATTCCCTATTTTGACCGTTCCGCCGTAGGTTGCCACAATCTTGTTGAAATACTTGGGCGCGGATCCGTCGCCCATGTTTACGATGAGCCAGGAGTCCAGCACGGCCAAGGACACGTTGGCCAGGGTATTGTATGAGGGCAGCCCTAAGCCGGAAGAAGGATCCAGGTTGAAGAGTTTCTCCGCACTGGTGGCATTCACGCCATAATCAATCTTTTCGGGCACATTCTTCACTACAAAATACTCGGCCTGGGTTTTTCCGTCATCGGCCGTCACCGTGAAGGTGAATCCTTCGTTGTAGTTGTGCGGCTCGGCCGGGTCGGGCGAAATGGTGGCATGCGCCGATAAAGTGACCGTAGCCTCCCCTACCGACAGGTCGTTGGCTGTAATGAGAGACACCTGCTTGTTGGCTTTGTCAATCACGCCATTGAGCATGGGGCGCTTCAGGGTAAAGCTGATGAGCTCGCATTTGGAAGACCTGACCCGTTCGCCCGTGATGATGATGGAACGGGAAGTCCCCGTGGCGTCGGTATAGGTAAAGTGGTTCTCCTCCGTGAGGTCCAGTACCGTGAGGGCCGGCTCTATTTTACAGTTGGCCTGCAGCGAGGCACGCACCCGCACTTTGGCCATATAAGGCGTAGTGATGTCGTCTGAGGTCTCCGGGAAATACCAGGGAATGGGAATCACGTAGCGGTCCACCTCGGGATCCGAGATTTCCAGGCGCCCCATCTCCTGCCCCTCATACGGGCCGAAGGCAAAGTAGGCGGCCAGGGAGGTGATGCCCTGCCGGTCGGCCGTAGGCTCCACGTATTCAGGCTGGTGGCAGGCCACGACGCAGCAGGTCAGCAATAAGGGAAGTATGTATTGTGATCTTTTCATGACAGATTCTTCACTTCGTTCAGAATGACATTAATTCCATTCAGGGTATTGTTCAACGAGGGCATTGGAGTTGAGTTCCCCGTCGGGGATGGGGAATCGCTTGAGCATCTTCTGCGGGAAATTCCGGTCTTTGTCGTCTACCGACACATAGGTGTACAGATATTGGCCCGCAACGGCAGTAGTCTCAATCTTGAGTCCGTGCACCTGATAGTTGTTCAGGCCCACGGGATAATATTCCACGGCATCGCCCCAGCGGCGAAGGTCCCAGTACCACTGGCCCTCGAAGGCCAGCTCAATGCGGCGCTCCTGACGGATGGCCTGCCAGAGAGCGTCCCCGCTCTTATTGGAATAAGGCAGGCCCGCGCGCTGACGGATTTCGCGGACGGCGGCATTGGCGCCATCGCTGTCCCCTTTCCTGTAGCAGGCCTCGGCCTTGTCCAAGAGCACTTCCCCGTAACGGAGCAGCACAAAATGCTGGGTGCTCTGCACACGCTGGGAGAGGTCATGGGTCTCGTCCACGAACTTTCGCAGGTAATAGCCCGTGGTGGTGCGGCCCTGGGGCTGCGGTTCCTTGTTCCAGGTGCACCAGCCGTCGGTTCCGCCCACGAAAGGCTCTATGGTACGGTCTTTCCAAGCGGCGCCGTTGTAAAGGATGGTGGCCTGAAAACGCGGTTCCAGCTGTGCGTAAGGCGGCTCCGCCGTAGTGGAGCTGTGCCAGGGAGACCAGTCCGGGAATCCGCCCGAAGCCAATTCATAACTTTCCACCATCTCCTGGGTGGGCGTGCCATAGCCACCGCCCTGCTGGCCTACCAGTTTATAGTCTCCGCCGGGAGCGTAGTAATAGTCGAATTCGTGGGTAACATTGTCGGCATAGGAGAAGCTGTACTGGAGGATGGATTCGGTATTGCCGCCATGGATGGGGACGGTGAAGACATCGGCATAATTGGGCATCAGGGAATAGCCCAGGTCCTTGAGTTCATCGGCCGCTTCTATGACTTTGTCCCACTCGCCGGCATAGAGCATGGAGCGGGAGATAAGGGCCAAGGCTACCGCTTTGTCCAGACGTCCCCCGGCTGCGCTCTTTTCCGGCAGCACGCCGGCCGCGTAATGGAGGTCCTCCCAGATGAACGCCCAGCCCTGATCTTCGGTGGAAAGGGGCTTGTCAACGGCTATCTGGGTAAGGTCTTCGTCGTAGAGGATGACATCCTTGTAGCGCTTCACCAGCTCAAAGTACAGCCAGCCGCGCATCAGGCGGAGTTCGCCTTCCAGCCGCACCTGATCGGCCTGGGGAAGGTCCTTGCCCAGATTGTGCAGATTGTCGATGGCTTCGTTGGTGCGGCGGATGGCGTTATACAGTTCACCCCAGCAACCCAGATACACATCCACGAAGCTGTTGGTGAGGTTGGTGCCTCCGTAGGCAACCTGGCTGGGAATGAGACAGTAGGCGAAGTTTACGTAAGAGCCATACTTGAACTCGTCGGTAAAGGCTTCCGTCATGCCAACCGCACTGGGCCAGTTGGCATAGATGTCATAGGTATAAGAGTAAATGCTGTTCACGGCATATTCGGCGCTCTCCACAGAAGCCCACATAACCTTGTCGGAGATGCTGTCCTTGGGTGTCATGTCCAGGTAGGCGTTGCACGAAGCGAGGACGCCGAGAAGCGGAAGAAGGTACAAAATCTTTTTCATAAGGCCTCCGTCATTAAAGCGTTAAAGTAATACCGCCCAGGATGTTGCGCTGCTGCGGATAGTAGCCGTTGTTCACGCCCGGCGATTCCGGGTCGATGCCCTCCGGCAGGCCGTCCAGCGTAAAGAGATTGTTTCCTTCCACGAAAATGCGGAGGCTCTGCACCCCGAAGCGGCGGGTGAAGGTCTGGGGAAGCGTGTAACCAATCTGCGCCGTCTTGAGGCGCACATACTTGCCGTCCCGCCACCAGAAACTGGAGCTCAGGCCGTTGTCGCCGCCATGGCCGGCCGTTCCCAGGGTCAGGCGCGGGAAGGTGCCCTCGGGGTTGTCCAGACTGTAGGCATTCTCCACCAGGAAGAGCGGGGAGTTGCCGCCTTCCTTGAAGGTCTTGGTCCAGATGGTGTCGTCGTCGTTCTCATTGAAATACGTTCCGGTCATGGACACCTGGAAGAGGGCGCCGCCCGTGAACTGGAGGTTCGCATCAAAGCCGTTCCACCCCAGATTGATATTCAGGCCGAAGGTGAGTTCCGGACGGTTGCTCTTGCCGAAGATGCCGCGGTCCTGCCAGTCTATCTGGCCGTCGCCGTTGAGGTCCGTGTACTTGATATCGCCGATATTCGGACGCGTACCATACCAGGCGCTGTTGTCAATCTCCTCCTCGCTCTTATAGAGGCCTTCGGCCAGCCAACCCCAGTGGGAACCGTAGGTGGTACCGGTAACCTTCTGCCACTCGGGGACATTGGGCTCGTCCAGGTACTTGAGCCAGCGGGTCTTGGAGTAAGTGAGCGTGGCGCCAATCTCGTAGTAGAAAGGCTGGCCGCCCAACTGGAAGTGGTTTTTATGGGTGACAAGGACATCGATACCCTTGCTGTCGATGGCATTGCCGTTCACATAGGTAGGATAGTAACCGCCCATCGAACTGGGATGACCGCCACCATTCCAAGTGAGGATGTCGTAGGTGTAGTTGTAAAAAGCGTCAATTTCTCCGCCCAGTTTTCCGTCCCAGAGGGAGAAATCCGTACCCACATTGTAAGACAAAGTCTTTTCCCAAGTCAGGTCCTTATTGGGAATGCCGGAGGTATAATAGGCAGGAACGGCCGCTCCGCCAGGATAAACCACTTTGCCGCCCAGCGCATACTTGCTCAAGAACATAAAAGCACTGACTCCGTCATTGCCCAAAAGGCCCACGGAAGCCCTAAGCTTCAGGTTGTCCAGCCAATCGGCCCCTTGCATAAACGACTCTTTGGAAAGGTTCCATCCCAAAGAGGCCGAAGGGAAGAAGCCCCAACGGGTCTTGGTCATACCGGCAAACTTGTAAGACCCGTCGTATCGGCCCGTGAACTCGAAAAGATACTTTTCATCATAATTGTAGCGGACCCGGCCCACGTAACCCGCGCTGCGGGAAGCATTGCTGCTTCCGATAACCGGATTGGCTGTGGGTGTACCGTTGTTCAATTCCGGCAGGAGGGCGAAAGGCACGTTCTTCACGTATGCGCTCAAGTTATTGGTCTGGAAATCACGGATTTCGGCCAGCAACATGGCATCTACATTATGCTTGCCGAAACTATTCATATAACTGAGGCTGGCCTGCCCCGTCATGGTCTGCTGATAATAGGACCCCTCTCCCACTTTGTTACCGTCGGATGCTCCATTCACGTCCACCATGGGCGCCGTCCAGCCCCAGCTGCCATCCTCATTGCGCCTGCGCACCACCACGTAGTAAGATGTATCCAGGTTCTTGCTGTAAGAATCCAGATAGTCGTACGAGCCGCTCACCTTGGCCTGCAGTCCTTTCACCCAAGGAATCTCCCAGGTGAGGCCACCGTTGATGATGCCTTCGAAGCTGCGGTGCTTCTTGTTGCCAGACTGGTACAGGGCCGCCAGCGGGCTGTTGGGGAAGGCCTGGTTGTCAGCGATGGCGCCGGTATAATATCCGTCATACATTTCCGGCAGGAAAGGATACATGCCGATGACCTGGTGTGCGATGGAGAACCAGCCCACTTCGTAGCCGGCGTCGCTGTCGGAACCTCCGGAGAGGAAACGGGGCGTTTCCCTGCGGCCGATGATGCTGCTAAGACCCGCATTGAAAACCAGGTGTTTCGCAATCCTGGACTCAATATTCGCACGGACATTGTAACGGCGGTAGTTGTAACCTTCAATGTTACCCTTCTGCCCCAGGTAACCACCGGAAACGAAATAACGCATTTTGTCGTTGCCGCCCTGCACCGTAATGTTGTGCTTATTGGTGAGGCCGGTACCGAAGACGCGCTTGGTGTAGTCCACATTGTCCCAGCCGTCCGTTGGGTCTCCGTTGAGCATGGCTTCCACGTTGGCCTGCGTAAAGTAAGGTACGTAATCGTCCTCGGATGCTATGGCTCCGCTGGCCATCTGGTCCATCATCTGGGCCAGGTTCCAATAGTACGCGAACTGCGGGCCGTTCATGAAGCGCGGGAAATTGGCATTCATGCTGGCGCCGACGGAGCCGTTGTAAGTGATGCGGGTGTCGCCTTTGTCGCCTTTCTTGGTGGTAATGATAATCACGCCGCCGGCGGCCTTGAGGCCGTACACGGCGGCCGAGGCTCCGTCCTTCAGCACGGAGATGCTCTCAATATCGGCCGGATCGATATCGTTGATGTTCTCCACCGGAAAACCGTCCACCACATAGGCTACCCCGTACACGGAGCCGCGGATGCGCAGCGACGCCTGGTCCAGGCCCGGTTCACCGGACTCCTGCACGGAGGAGATACCGGAAAGCTTGCCGGCCAGCACCTGGGAAACATTGGTGGAAGGGGCCTTCAGGAGTTCATCACCCTTGATGGCGCTCACGGCTGCCGTGAGGGTTTCCTTCTTGGCCGTACCGTAACCCACCACCACCACATCTTCCAGATAGAGGGCGTCTTCCACCAGGGTGACATTCAGGTTCTGCTGTCCCCTGTAATTACGCTCTTCGGTAGCCAGACCCAGGCAGGAGAACTCCAGCACGTCGCCCTGGTTAACACGCAGGGAATACGTACCGTCGGAAGTTGTCATGGTGCCGTTGGTGGTTCCTTTCACCAGCACCGTCACGCCTGCGAGGGGCTTGCCGTCCGCATCGGTCACCCTGCCTCGGATCTGCGTCTGGGCAAAGGCCACTCCCTGCAGCAGGAGGAGTCCTGCCACCAGAGAAGTCAAAAGACGGGATAAGACTTTCATTGTATGCGTAAATTTATTGTTTGTCTGCAATTTCCTGTAAGATGGTTCCAATCTGGTACAGCCCTCTGGGCACGTGGAAACAGCCTTTCCACTTGCCGCCCTTGAGCGGGAGCAGCACTTCTCCGCGGCGGTTCAGGTAGCCATACCACTCCGGGAACTCCGGATCCTTGAAGTGGGTCCAGAGGTAATCGTCCAGCTTGAGGAACCACTCCAGCGCCTTCTGGTTGCCGGTGAGCTGATAACCCTTGATCATGCAGATGGCGGCCTCCAGGTGCACCCACCAGAGTTTCTGGTCCCACTCCAGCTCCTGGGTGGGATAGCCCTTGCGGTCCATGAAATAGAAGATGCCGCCATACTCTTTGTCCCAGCCGTAGTCAATTACGCGAAGGGCAATCTCCATGCTCTTGTCTATGATATCCTGCCGATTCAGCCGCAGGCCCAGGTTCATCATGAACCAGAGGGCCTCCAGGTCGTGTCCGGGGTTCACCTTGCGGCCTTCGAAACAGTCGACGAGGCTGCCATCCGGGGCCAGGTTCTCCACCATTACGCCCAAGTCCGGCTGGTAGAAGACGTCAAACACTTCATGGAGGGCCTCCTGAATGGTTTTGTCCAGCAGGGACTTGTCCTCGATGATGGGCTCCACCTCCAGGGCCATGTTGCAGATGATCATGGGAAGGGCGAAGTCCTTCATGGGACGGGTGCCGGGATAGGCCTTGAGCCACTGTCCCTTGGGATTGGAACGGCGGTCCAGGATGCGCTGGAAGGTCTTGCGGGCTATATCGGCATAATGCCCGCTTCCGGTGGCCACAGCCAACTGGGCGAAGGCCATGCAGGCGAAGGTGTTGGAGAAGATGTTGTACGGCTGGATGACGGGCTTGCCCTCCCGGGTGAGGGAGAAGTAGAAATCGTAATGGCCGTCGTGCCCGTATTTCTCCAGAAACCTGGCGCCCTGCTCCGCGCAGGCGAGCCAGGCGGGATTCTTCTCCACCTTATTGTAAAGCATGGCGAACATCCACACTTCCCGGCCTTGCAGCCACACGAATTTATCCGTGTCAAAGACGCTTCCGTCGCGGCCAAGGCAGGTAAAGTATCCGCCAAACTCTTCGTCTTGCGATTTTTCCAGCCAGAAGGGCAGTACGCTTCCGTACAATTCCCTGCGGTATCGCTCTGCCATTTGGCCAAAATCTATGTTCTGCATATTGTTTATGGTTTTATTATACATTGGTACAAATATATGAATAAATAGAAATATCACAAAACTTTTTTTCAAACAACAAACAATGATTAACAACTTTTTAACATTTTATTAAAAAGTATTTGCAATTGAGGATTCCATTTATTATTTTTGCAAAAAGAGAAACACATGACGGAGTCTCCTTCCCAAAATATCGGCGGACACTATGCCATGGAGAAGAAAACCATCCTCTCACTGTGCTTGAACCGCACAGGATATAGTATAGGTGATCTTGCCCGCACCTTGGGTGCAAGCGTACCAAAAGTCACCCGCATAGTAACGGAGATGGTGGCCCAGGGTTATCTTGTGGATTTGGGGAAAACGGGGTCATCGGGAGGACGGCGCGCAAGCATCTTCGGCCTCAATCCAAAAGCCGGTTATTTTGTTGGCATACACGTAGAGCAGGAACGTATTTCAGTTGCCGTGACGGATCTTCCCGGGCAGACGGTTCATACCATAGAGAAAATACCTCTCCACCTTGAAAAAACGGAAGAGTCCGTCCATAAGATGTGCCTTTCTGTTAAGAAATGCCTGGAATCCAGAATGAAACTGGATACATCTTCAGTTGCCGGTTACGGAGTAGACCTCACCGGCCGCGTTAATTTCCGCACCGGATACAGCTACTCCTTCTTTATAAGTGAAGAAAAGCCCCTCCAGGCAATTCTGGAGGCCGAATTTGGCAAGCCCGTGGTGGTTGAAAACGACTCCCGGGCTATGGCATGGGGAGAATACATGAGCAGTTTCCCCGGAACGGCGGGAGACATCCTTTTCCTCAACGTTGGCTGGGGCCTTGGCATGGGCATGGTCATGGACGGCAAGCTCTACTACGGCAAATCCGGTTTTTCAGGAGAAATCGGCCATTTCCCCCTCCTCGACAATAATGTTCCGTGCCGATGCGGTAAAATAGGCTGCCTTGAAACCGGTGCTTCCGGCAGTGCCCTCCACAGGCTGGTTACGAAAAAACTGAAGGAGGGACGTGCATCGGTGCTGTCAGAGGCTTTTAGCAAGAGCGAAGAATTAACCCTGGACAACATTCTGGATGCCGTTGAGAAGGAAGATGTACTTTGCATTGAATGTATAGAAAAGGTTGGCGAAACCCTGGGGCGCGCCGTAGCAGGCCTCATAAACATATTCAACCCCAACATAGTGGTTATTGGAGGCCGATTGTGCGTTACCGAAAAATACCTGATTCCCCCGCTCAGGAGCACCGTGAACAAACTGTCACTCAATCTCGTGAACAGTGATACAATGATAAAAGTATCACAGCTTGGAGAAAAGGCCGGCGCCTATGGAGCTTCCCTTCTGGCAAAGCATTGCTATTTACAGAAGCAATAGCCTTTGGCTCCCGTCCGGGAAAAAGGTCCAAAATCAGGATGAGAACAGACAAATTGGTTAAAAAGATATAGAACATGGAAAACCGAAGAGATTTCTTGAAAAAAGGAGCCGTGGCAGTGGCGGCGGCGCCGCTTCTTGCAAGCGCTTGCAAACCGGAGCCCGGAAAAGACAAGTACGGGATAGAACTTGACCCTTCCGTAAAGTCCAGCCTTATTGTAGAGAAGGCCCACGCTCTCCCCATCACCGGAACATTCCTGGATGAGATTTCCCACGACATCCCCCACCAGAACTGGGGGGAGCGGGAATGGGACCGCGATTTCCGCTACATGAAAGCCATCGGTATAGACACAGTGATCGATATCCGCTGCGGCTACCGCAAGTTCATCACCTACCCCTCCCCTTACCTCCTCAAAAAGGGCTGCCACATGCCTTCAGTGGACCTTATTGACATGTTCTGCCGCCTTGCACAGAAGTACGGGATGAAGTTCTGGCTGGGCCTCTATGATTCCGGAAAATACTGGGATACCGGAGACATGAGTTATGAGGTGGAGGCCAACAAATACGTGATTGACGAGATTTGGGAACGCTACGGTTCCAAGTACTCCAGCTTTGGCGGCTGGTACATCTCAGGAGAGATTTCCCGCGCCACCAAGGGCGCAATTGAGAGTTTCCGTACAATGGGACGCCAGTGCAAGGAAGTTTCCGGAGGCCTTCCCACCTTCATCTCCCCCTGGATAGACGGAAAGAAGGCCGTGGATGCCGCAGGAGGCAATCTCACCAAGGAGCAGGCCGTCGGAATTGAGCAGCATGAGAGGGAATGGAACGAGATTTTTGACGGCATCCATGAATACGTGGACGCCTGCGCCTTCCAGGACGGCCACATAGACTACGATGAACTTGACGCGTTCTTCTCCGTAAACAAGAAGCTGGCCGACAGATACGGAATGCAGTGCTGGACCAACGCGGAAAGCTTCGACCGCGACATGCCCATCCGTTTCTTCCCTATCAAGTTTGACAAGCTTCGCCTCAAATTGGAGGCCGCAAAGCGCTGCGGCTACGACAAAGCCATCACCTTTGAATTCAGCCACTTCATGAGCCCGCAAAGCGCCTATCTGCAGGCGGGTCACCTGTACGACCGTTACAAAGAATACTTCAAGCTATGAATAATACCATGACAAAAGGGCGCGTGCTGTTCGTCGCCTGCGTCGCCGCGCTGGGCGGCATCCTCTTCGGATACGACACCGCCGTCATCTCCGGCACCACCCGCATTGTGGCGGACCAGTTCAGCCTCACGGAAATGTCCAAGGGCTGGTACGTGGGCTGCGCCCTTATCGGCAGTATCCTTGGCGTGGCCGTCGCCGGCATACTCAGCGACTTCCTAGGCCGGAAAAAGACCATGCTCATATCGGCCCTCATGTTCAGCATTTCGGCCATCGGCTGCGCCGTGTGCGGCACTTTTACCGAACTGGTCATTTACCGCATCATCGGCGGATTCGGTATTGGCGTGGTGTCCATCGTCTCGCCCGTGTACATTTCCGAGGTATCACCGGCCCAGAAACGCGGCACTATGGTATCACTGTACCAGCTGGCCGTCACCGTGGGCTTCCTGCTGGCGTATTTGATGAACTACCTGGTTCTCAAGGGCGCAGACCTGGCCTCTACGGAACCGTCCCTGGGCACCCGCATGTTCAACAACGAGTACTGGCGGGGCATGCTGGGGCTGGAAACCATTCCGGACCTGCTGTTCCTGGTGCTCATCTTCTTCATTCCGGAAAGTCCGCGCTGGCTCTCCGTCCGCGGGGAGCGAAAAGACAGCAGCGAAGAGTGGAAGGCCCTCCGTGAACCCGGCATCCGCAAGGCCGTGCTGGTGGGCAGCGCCATTGCCATCCTGGGCCAGTTCATGGGCGTGAACGCCGTGCTGTACTACGGCCCCGAGATTTTCCAGGACGCCGGCCTCAGCAGTGAGGGTTCCATGTTCAGCACGGTTCTCGTGGGCGTGGTGAACATGCTCACCACCGTCATCGCCCTTCTTATCATTGACAAAGTGGGCCGCAAGCAACTGGTCTGGTGGGGCGTTGGCAGCATGATTGTGTGCCTGGTGGCCATCGGCACCTACTTCGCCTGGGGCGCGCAGCTGGGCCTGGGCACCGGCTTCCTGGTCACGTTCTTCCTGCTGTACGTGTTCTCCACCGCCATTTCCATCAGCGCCGTGGTGTTTGTACTGCTCAGCGAAATGTATCCCAACCGCGTGCGCGGCCTGGCCATGTCCATCGCCGGCCTGGCCCTGTGGGTGGGCACCTATCTCATCGGCCAGTTAACTCCCTGGATGCTGGAAAACCTGACGCCGCAAGGCACCTTCTTCCTGTTCGCCTTCATGTGCTTCCCCTACCTGTACATCATGTGGAAGTACATTCCGGAAACCACCGGCAAAACCCTGGAAGAAATCGAAGACCACTGGAAGCGGTACAACCCATAAAAAAAGAGGCCGACCAAAGTCATTTTGACTTTTTGGTCTCTTTTTATTGCAGACTGTGTCCAATGTCCCCAAATCCGGGACATTGGCTGCAAAATCGGCCCAAAATGCGCCCAATGTCCCACTTTCCGGGACAGTAGGAGCACTTCTGCCGCAAAAAAAGGGGCCCTGCAGCAGTTGCAGAGCCCTTTTTAGTTGAAGTGCGAGGATTACTCGGCAATCACGTTGAACTTGAAGGTACCCTTGATGGCTTTGTACAGCTTCACGGAAGCTTCATACTCACCCAGTTCCTTCACGTCGCCGGCGAGGATGGTAATATCCTTCTTGTCGATGTTCAGACCCTTTGCGGCCAGAGCCTCGGCCAGGTCGATGGTGGTGACGCTGCCATAGAGCTTGCCGCTCTCGGAGACCTTCACCTTTACCTCCACGGTCTGGGCGCCGAGGGTGGCGGCGAGCGCCTCTGCATCGGCAACCAGCTTGGCCTCTTTGTGGGCGCGCTGGCGCAGGGTCTCTGCATGCTGCTTCTTCACGGACTCGGTGGCCACGGTGGCAAAGCCCTGGGGCACCAGGTAGTTCATGGCATAACCGGCCTTTACTTTAACAATCTCACCGGCGTAGCCCAGGTTGGCTACATCTTTCTTGAGCAAAATTTCCATAAGGCAGATTATTTAAGAAGGTCAGTAACATACGGAAGCAGGGCGAGGGAGCGGGCACGCTTGATGGCCTGGGCAACCTTGCGCTGGAACTTGAGGGAAGTACCGGTGATGCGGCGGGGCAGAATCTTTCCCTGCTCGTTCAGGAACTTCTTGAGGAACTCAGGATCCTTGTAATCTACATACTTGATACCGGCTTTCTTGAAGCGGCAGTATTTCTTCTTGCGAACCTCTACGGTAGGAGGGTTCAGATAGCGGATTTCTTTGTTTTCGTTTGCCATAATTATGTCCTCCTTTCAGATTATTCAGCAGCGGGAGCTTCGGCGGCGGGAGCAGCCTTGGCAGCCTTGTTGGC
>ERZ842401.474-NODE-474-length-58806-cov-6.828956_pt1 | contig 58806 bp, 51 predicted proteins | sample MGYA00521270_ERZ842401 | MGnify/ENA primary metagenome ERZ842401 (study PRJEB31892, sample SAMEA3878208) | bioreactor metagenome | biome: Moose rumen | place: Sweden | collected 2011-10 | study: EMG produced TPA metagenomics assembly of the PRJEB12797 data set...
ACAAGAGCCGAAGCCGCCTGAACCTTATCATCAGCGGTTCCGTGTTTACGCTGATGAAGAAGATTTTTGAAGATTACGAGGAACCTCTGTTTGGCAGGGCCAACGAGAAGATGACGTTGCAGCCATTTGCAACAGATGTGCTGAAACAGATTCTCTCGGACTTCAATCCCCGGTATTCTGCGGAGGACCTGCTGGCATTGTACGGCATCACGGGCGGTGTGCCTTGGTACGTGTCGTTGCTGCTCGACAGCGGTCGGGCAGAAAAGGATGCCATGCTTGCGGCATTGACAGAGGCGAACTCGCCATTCCTCAGCGAAGGGAAGAACATACTGATAGAAGAGTTTGGAACCGACTACGTGACCTATTTCTCCATTCTGACCTGCATCGCCAATGGCATGAAGACGCGAACCGAGATAGAAAACGAGTTGGGCAACAACAACATCGGCCCCTATCTCGTGAAACTGGAAGACTATTACCGAATCATAACCAAGTCACAGCCCATCTTCGCCAAGGAGAACAGCAAGAAGGTAAGATATGCCCTTAGCGACTGCTTCCTGACTTTCTGGTTCCGCTTCTTCTACAAGTATCAGGCTCTTGTGGAGAACAACGCGCTGAAGGCTCTGGGCGACATCGTCAGGAGAGACTACGACAGCGTGTCAGGATTCATGCTGGAGCGTTACTTCTCCAAGAAATTTCAGGAGGAGGGGCGCTACATTATCGGCAAATGGTGGGACAGGAAAGGAGAGAACGAAGTCGACCTCGTTGTCGTCGATGAAATCAACGGCAAGGCATGGATTTACGAAATAAAGAAAGACAAAAGCCGATATAGCGAAGCCTTGCTGGCGGCGAAGGTGGAGACCATGCTTGCCGCCGTGCCGGAGTTGCGTAAGATGCAACTCTCGCTTAGTTGCCTGTCGCTTGAGGATATGTAAGTGGTATGGCAATACGGAATAAAAAGCACCGTGCCAAGGAGGGTGCGAAGTAGCCTTTTCGGGGGATTTTCCCGCATTTTGCCTCATTCTGCCAAGACCATGCACGATTTTGCATGGTCTTTTTTGCTTATTGTCCGTAACTTTGCACTCGGAATTAACATCCTACCGCAATGGGACGAAAGACAAGACAAACCACTAAGGCCAGCGAGGCACGCCACCGCGCCGCCATGACGTACACGGTCAGCCAACTGACCGCGCTCAACGACCTTGACCTGCTTGTGGAGCAGAAGGTGGCGCAAGTCTTGGCAAGGCAATCTCCCAATTCACGTGAACATGATTCAGGGGGTATAAGAACCCCTCGCCAAAGGTTAAGTTAACTTGGAGCCGAAGGTTAACTTAACCTAAGCCCGAAGGTTAACTTAACCTCCTGGAATAGGTTCATAGAGACAGAAGAACAATAACCAATAAACAATAAACAATAAAGTATATACCACTATGAAGAAGAAACTATTTTTGGCCCTCGCGGCCCTCGTGAGCATGGTGTCAATGGCAAAGGCCGACGTTGAAATCAATGCCACGAACTTCCCGGATGAGAAATTCCGAAATTGGCTGACCACCGAGACTGATTATGGCTCCGACGGCGTAATCACCACGGCCGAAATGTCAAACGTCCGTAGCCTAAATATGACCTATAGAGGCATTAAAGACCTCACGGGCATAGCCTATTTTACGTCTTTGCAGACCCTCCTCGTTACAAATAATCTGCTGACCTCGCTCGATGTATCCCAGTGTGTGGCACTCACGTGGCTGTATTGCTCTGGAAATCAACTCACGGAGATTGTTCTGCCTAATAATCAGATACTGCAAGAACTCAACTGTTCAAGCAACCAACTGACCGGCACGCTTGATGTATCCCGATATGTGGAACTTACGTTGTTGAATTGCTCGGGAAATCAACTCACGGGGATTACCCTTCCTCAAAGTTCGAAACTGAAGACTTTAACCTGTAATAATAACAACCTGACGGAGTTAGATGTGTCGGCAAACACTAATTTGGAGAAACTTTATTGCTCTTCTTGCGCCCTTGCCTCCCTCGATGTTTCCCAGAACACGGCTTTGACCTATCTGGATTGCCGTTATAATAGACTTACGGCACTCGACTTGTCTCACAATACGGCACTGCCGGCTACCGTCTCTTGCAATCAAATTCGCTATCAACTTCATGATGGTAATGATAATAGTTTGGAAGGAGTGCTGTATAATGGCAAACTGGCCATCAAGGTGGCTCCCGGCTTTGACGTGAGTCGGGTACAGGGGGAGATGAAATTGCAATATTACTTTGTTGAGGCCGGAAGAATTGAAGACGCAGGCACAATTTCAGACTTTACGCTTGTGGGAGACCTGCTTGTGCTGGACTACTCCAGTGCGGATTTTCTTGCCCACTGCCAGCAGGAAGGATGTGTTGGTAGGATAAGATACGAATATAATGTGGGCCATTCGGACAACATTATGACGGTGGATTTGCCTGTATATGAATGGAAGGCCAGAGAGTACGACCTGTGGGTGAACGGCACGCAGGTGACTTCCGACAACTGCGAGGACATCGAAAACCTGACCAATTGGGACCAGGGCTGCATGAGTTACGACGAGATGACCAACACACTGACACTGGACAACGTCTATATCGGTGCCACTATTGACATCGGTATCAACGACAGCATACCCGGCCTGACCATACAGCTCATAGGTGAGAGCACCCTCAACATGAGCGACAACGACGGACTGCGCACCTACTTCGACGCCACCATCACGGGCCAGGGCAAACTTACCCTGAAGTCGGGAAAGACCAACGGCATCACCATCTACAACGGCACGCTGACCGTGAAGGACGGTGCCGAAGTGGTGGCCGATGCGAGCGCAGCCACGGCACAGGCAAGCCTCACCATCCAGAAGGGATGCGGCATCAGCGGTCGTATGTATGTGAGAACTCTTGGCAGTACTACCAGAACCACGTATTACGGCTCCCTGGTTGTGGAGGGGAACGGCACGAAGGTGTCGGCCATCGGCAGTCTGATGAGCATGGGTCCGCTCAAGGCACTCACCTATCCCTCGGCAGGTACGCTGACCGTGCTGAACGCAGCAAACAACGAGGTGAACGGATACTTCTATGACCATGCCGTTTGCCTCCGCTCGGGTGATGGTAGCCTCACCAGTCCCTACACCTACACGCCCACGACCTTCCTCGTGACCCTTACCTGTCCCACCGACGGCTTCGCCATCGACGAGGCTCACTTCCCCGACGCCCAGTTCCGCGCCTATCTGCTCTCGCAGTCCTACGGCACGGATGCCTGGCTGACGAACGACGAGATAGCCTCCATCACCACCCTCTCCATGAACAACCAAGGAATTGCCGACCTCACGGGCGTCGGGTACTTTACCGCCCTGAAGGAACTCTGGGTCAACGGCAACGCCCTGACTGCCATAGACCTCACGGGACTGCCGCTGCTGGTGAACGTGGAAGTCATGAACAACCAACTCTCCACCGAGGCACTCACCGCCCTCATCGCCAGTCTGCCCACCTACGAAGAGATGGCGATGAGAGTCCTATGCCTCTACGGTGAGTACAGCGGGACGGAGGGAAACGCCGTGCCTACGGCTGAGCAGCGTCTTGCTGTCTGGCAGAAGGGCTGGTTCCCAAAATATCGCTTGGCATCGGGCGGCTTTGAAAATTACCCCATGCCCGGCGATACGGATAAGGACATGACGCTGACGGATGCCGACATCCACATCCTCGCGGAGATGCTGGCAAGGAAGCGCACCACAAACGACGAGTCGGACTTCGACTGCGACGGCACTACCTCCCTCTCCGACCTCACGAAGTTGGTGAACTGGCTGAAGAGGTAAGACCTCATCCCCCCCTCGACCCCTCTCCGAAGGGCGAGGGGGGACGAGAGCTTCGCTACGAAGACTGCGAGTAAGCGAGAGCAGAACGATGTTCCACATCGGGTATGCCGAGCGGGAGCAGGCTCGACCGAAAGTCAAAACGAAAACGAAAACCAAAATGCATCCCCACGGTCGCAAGGCCGTGGGGATGTTGCTTTAGGTGCCCGACTGCGAAAATCCGTAAGTTTACTTGAGATTTCGCTCACTTATTCGTATCTTTGCAACATAAATGCAACAAAGGAAGATTATGGCAAAGAGTGAGGAAACGGGCTATGTGCCGCCGTTCGAGGTGAGCGCAAAGGCAATAAACCTGATTGCAGAAATCTCCCGGCAAATAGAACGCTATGCTATTCGTCTGGAGCAGGAAGACGGTTTGCGTCTGCGCAAGGCAAACCGCATCAAGACGATTCACAGTTCGCTGGCAATAGAGGGAAACAACCTGTCGGAGGACGAGGTGCGCGACATCGTGGACGGCAAGAACGTGGTGGCCCCCATACGACAGATACAGGAGGTGAGGAATGCCATTGCCCGGAGTTCCAACGAAGGACAATCGGGACCGTTTATCGATTTCATGCTGGAGGAAATCTTCAAGACCCTAAAAGCCCATCAAGGCGTGGAGTGGAATGATGTCGGTACAAATGTCGGTACAAATGTCGGTACAAACGAACAGAAGATGTTGGCACTACTCACTCGTAGGCCTACGGCGACGGCAAAACAGATGTCGGAGGACTTGGGCATTACGATACGACAGTGTGAGCGAATACTTGCCTCTTTGAAGGAGAAGGGCATGATCCGGCGCATCGGGCCGAACAAGGGCGGACACTGGGAAGTGGGGGGAGGATAACGAGAACGAAAACAAATAAACGAAAACGATAACGATAACGAAAACAAATAAACGAAAACGAAAACGAAGACGAAAAAAGAGGAGAACGAATGGAAAGAAGAAAATATACGTTAATTGGTGCACTGCTGTTATGCGGCACGCTGATGGCACAACCCCGCTTCGTGGCGGAGAACAAGACGATGAGGGTTGGGGAACTGATGTGGCAGAACCCCAAGACGGTGACCTTCAAGTTCACGAACAAGGGAAATAAACCGTTGGTGGTGAGCGAGGTGCATCCGTCGTGTGGGTGTGTGGACGTTCAGTTTCCGCGCAAGCCCATAGCCTCGGGCAAGACGGGGGAGATAACGGCCATCTACGATGCCCGCACGCTGGGCACCTTCCACCGCGAACTGGCCGTGTACAGCAACGCGCAGGACGAGCCTGTTTATCTGTCGTTCGAGGGACGGGTTGTGTCGTCGCCCACGACGGTGGACTTTAGCGAGGACTTCCCCGTGGACCTGGGCAACGTGAGGCTGAACAGCAGTGCGGTGGAGTTTGACGACGTGAACAAGGGCGACCGGCCTGTGGTGGAACTGGAGGTGGTGAACGTGGAGAAGGGCAGCTATACGCCTCAGCTGATGCACCTGCCTGCCTATCTGGAGGCTGAGTACATCCCTCAGACGATACAAGGCGGGCGCGTGGGCAAGATACGGCTGACGCTGAACAGCGATAAGCTGATGCTCAACGGACTGAACCAGACGAACGTCTACCTAGCCCGTTACATGGGTGACAAGGTGGGAGAGGAGAATGAGATTGTGGTCTCTGCCGTGCTGCTACCCTCGTTTGGTAACCTGACGGCCAAGCAGATGGAGCGTGCTCCGCACATGGTGCTGATGGAGGGTGAGGAGATGCTGAACACGAAGTCGAATGCGACGTTGCGGTTCCAGCCCCAGGGCAAGAAGACGAAACTGACGAAAATCATCAGTGTGACAAACATCGGGGAAGAGCCGCTGAAGATAAGCGGACTGCAGGTGTTCAACCGTGCGGTGTCGGTGAGTCTGGCCAACCGAGAGATACCGAAGCACGGGACAACGAAGCTGAAAATTACCCTGGACACGCGCGAACTGGAGAAGGCGAAGAACAAACCCCGTGTGCTGCTCATCTCCAACGACCCGCGTCAGGCTAAGACGGTGCTGAATGTCAGCGTAGATGGTTTATAGTAACTATAGATACTATAGGAACTATAAGTACTATATAAAAGAAGCGATATGGAACATCCAGAGAACAACGAAGAGTATAAGGGACTGCAGGTGAACAGCGGCGTAGGCCCTGTGTCGACAGTGAACCCTTACCTGAAACGCGGACGCTTTGCGCGTCGCCGACTGACGGCCGGCGACTATGTGGAGGGTATCTTGAAGGGTGAGACCAGTGTGCTGGGACAGGCCGTGACGCTGGTGGAGAGCACCAATCCGGAACATCAGGCCATAGCTCAGGAGGTGATAGAGAAGTGTCTCCCCTATAGCGGCAACTCGGTGCGCATAGGCATCAGCGGCGTGCCAGGGGCGGGCAAGAGCACGAGCATCGATGAGTTCGGCATCTACGTGCTGAAGGAGCATGGTGGCAAGCTTGCCGTGCTGGCCATAGACCCCAGCAGCGAGCGCACGAAGGGAAGCATATTGGGAGACAAGACGCGCATGGAGAAGCTTTCGGTTCACCCGGATTCGTTCATCCGTCCCAGTCCCTCGGCGGGCTCGCTGGGCGGCGTGGCCCGAAAGACGCGTGAGACCATCATCCTCTGCGAAGCGGCAGGCTACGACAAGATATTTGTGGAAACGGTGGGCGTGGGCCAGAGCGAGACGGCCTGTCACTCGATGGTAGACTTCTTCCTGCTCATCCAACTGGCCGGCACGGGCGATGAACTGCAGGGCATCAAGCGCGGTATCATGGAGATGGCCGATGGCATCGTCATCAACAAGTGTGACGGAGAGAACGTGGACAAGTGCCATCTGGCCGCGACGCAATTCCGCAACGCCTTGCATCTGTTCCCCATGCCCGAGAGCGGATGGCTGCCGAAGGTGATGTGCTACTCCGGTTTCTACGGGCTGGGCATCAAGGAGATATGGGATATGGTGTACGAGTATGTGGACTTTGTGAAGAAGAACGGTTACTTCGAACACCGACGTAACGAGCAGGCCAAGTACTGGATGTACGAAAGCATAAACGAACAGCTCAGGAACAGTTTCTTCCAGAATCCGACCATCAGCGACATGCTGACGGCGGAGGAACGGAGTGTGCTGGAGGGAAGGAAGACTTCGTTTGTTGCGGCCAAGCAGTTGCTGGATGCCTATTTCTCGTTGCTGAAAAGCTAACGAAAACGAAGACGAAAATGAAAAGGCTATGGGAAAGAAACGAAGGATGGCGTTAGGGGCACTGATGGGCATCTGCCTGTCGGTGTATGGCGTTACGATGCCCCGGGCGGAGCGACATTGGGGACTGAACGTGCATGACCCCGTGATGGCACGCGGAGAGGATGGCAGGTATTACATATTCTCCACGGGAATGGGGGTGAACGTGGTGTCCAGTGAGGATATGAAGGAATGGAGGAGAGAGCGGCCCGTGTTCTCGTCGGCCCCCGAGTGGGCCACAAAAGAGGTGCGGGGATACCGGGGGCATACGTGGGCTCCGGACATCAGCTGGCACAACGGTATATGGTATCTGTATTACAGCTGTTCGACGTTCGGAAAGAACACCAGTGCCATTGGCTTGGCCGTCAGTAAAACGCTGGACCCTTCGTCGCCCGATTTCGGGTGGGAAGACCGTGGGCGGGTCATTGCCTCACGTCGTCACCGTGATTGCTGGAATGCCATAGACCCTAATCTGATTGTAGACAAGAAGGGACGGCCCTACCTGGTGTTCGGTTCGTTCTGGGACGGAATACAATTGGTGAAGTTGAAGAAGGACTTCCAGACCCCGAAGGGAAAGCCTCGGACGATAGCGCGCCGGTGGAACCACCGATATACACTGGAGGAGATAGACCATCCGCATCTGTTCACCATCGAGGGCAACGACACGATAGAGGCTGCCGACAATGCCATTGAGGCACCGTTCATCATCCGTCGGGGGAAGTATTACTATCTGTTTGTCAGCCAGGACTATTGCTGCCGGGGACAAAACTCCACCTATCGGACGGTGTACGGACGCAGTAAGAAACTGGAGGGACCGTACGTGGACAAGGACGGGGTGAGAATGGACCAAGGGGGTGGGACGTTGCTCTACGGCCCAGACGACGACTATTATGGGGTCGGACACTGTGCCGTGTATGAGATGGACGGACGGTGGCTGTTCATCAGCCACGCTTATGAGAAGCTTGAGGAGGGACGGGCAAAACTGTTCAGGAGAGAGATTAGTTTTGACTCGGAAGGGTGGATTGCGCAATAAGGTCGCGACACTCTTCCATGAGCCACTTGGGAGTGCTGGTGGCTCCGCAGATGCCTACGGACTGGCAGTTGGAAAGCCAGTTGAGGGATATGTCGGCAGCGGCATCTATCATATAACTGCGTGGGTTGACGCTCTTACATTCGTTGTAGAGCACACGCCCGTTACTGCTTTTCTTTCCGCAGACAAAAAGCACCACGTCGTGACGAGCTGCGAAGTCGCGTATGTTGGACATGCGGTTGGCCACCTGCCGACAGATGGTGTCGTAGTACTTGAAGGTGGCCTGGGGTGAGATGTGCTGTTCGATGTATTCCACAATCTGGCGGAAACCGGAGAGCGACTTGGTGGTCTGGCTATAAAGGGAAATGTCGCGGTTGAAGTCGAGCCTTTTCACCTCCTCGGGAGTCTCAATGACGATGGCAGTACCTTCGGTCTGCCCTACGAGCCCTAACACCTCGGCATGACCGTTCTTCCCGAAGATGACGATTTGCTTACGGTGCTCGGGGTCGGCGGCATATTCCTTTTTGATGCGCTCCTGAAGATGGAGCACCACGGGGCAGGTGGCATCAATGATTTCGATGTTGTTTTTCTCAGCCTTGTGGTAGGTGGAGGGGGGCTCTCCATGGGCACGAAGCAACACCTTGGCGTTGTGCAGCTGGTTGTATTCCGTGTGTCCGATGGTCTTGAGTCCCATTTGCTGCAAACGGTCACACTCCTTGCCGTTGTGTACGATGTCGCCCAGACAGTAGAGTTCCTGTCCGTTGCTCAACTCCTCTTCGGCCTTGCTGATGGCACGGGTCACCCCAAAGCAGAATCCGCTACCGGTGTCAATCTCGATGGTCATGGCTGTTCGGGCTTTCTGCAGTCAGCTACGCGTTCGTACTCGCGCAGAAGCCATTGCTTCTGTTCCTCGATGGTCAGGTTGCTGTTGTCCAATGTGATGGCATCGTCGGCCTTGCGTAGAGGGCTCACCTCACGATGGCTGTCGATGTAGTCGCGCTCCTGTACGTTCTTCAGTATCTCGTTGTAGTCGCACGTTTCTCCCTTGGCCGTGAGCTCGTCGTATCGACGTTGGGCCCGTACCTCAGCCGAGGCGGTGACAAATATCTTGAGCTCGGCATCGGGGAATACGGTGGTGCCGATGTCGCGGCCGTCCATGATGATGCCTTTCTCGGCTCCCATGCGTTTCTGCTGTTCCACCATGGCCTCACGTACAAAGGGTAGGGTGGCGATGGGGCTGACCATGCTGCTCACCTCCATGGTGCGTATCTTGTCCTCGACATACTGTCCGTTGAGGTACGTGTCGGGGCGACCTTTCTCTGGGTTGAACAGGAAGGAGATGACGATGTCGCCCATGGAATCTTTCAGCCGCTCTTCGTCAATGGCCCCGTCTTGTATGATGTCGTGCTGGAGCGCATACAAGGTGACCGCCCGATACATGGCTCCGCTGTCGACGTATACATATCCGATTTCACGGGCCAAGTCTTTGGCCATGGTGCTTTTCCCACAAGACGAGTGACCGTCGATGGCAATGGTAATCTTTCTCATTTTCGTTTCGTTTTTTGTTTTCGTTTTGACCTTCGGTCGAGCCTGCTCCCGCTCAGCATACCCGATGTGGAACATCGTTCTGCTCTCGCTTACTCGCAGTCTTCGTAGCGAAGCGTTTCGTTCTTGTTTCTATAGACTATAGGCGAGGCTGAAGGCCAGGGTGGGTGCGCTGACGTGATACTTGGCATAGGCAAGTCCGAACTTGAACTTCTTGATATTCAGTCCGGCTCCAAGTGTGAGGCCGGCCATGTGGCTACTGCCTGCGGCCTTCATCTCATAGGCACGGCGGAAGTTGAAACCTGCGGCGAGATAGAACACATCTGTCGGCGTTATGTCTACGCCTACGTTGAAGTGGTTCATCAGTATACGGCCGAAGCCGGGGCTCTTCTCGGGATTGTAGAAGTACTCGGAGCTCCAGCGGGTGAGGTCGGTCAGGGTCACACTTACGCGTATGGGGGCGTGCGCGATACCTTTAGTAAAGCCCGTCTGTAGGTTGAAGGGCAGTCGCTCGTGGTGGTCGCCAAAGGCTTTAAGCTGCCCGCCGAGGTTGGCTGCCACAGCGGAGAAAGAGAAGTCGTTGTCTTCGTTGTAGTAGTTCAGTCCCAAATCGACAGCCATGGCGAAAGAGGTGTAGCCGGCATACTTTGAGTAGATGAGTTTGCCTGTCGCACCGCCTGCCCAGTGGTCGTCGAGGTTGTAGCTGTAGAGTCCGCTGATGGCCATGTCCAGTGCACTGGTGCTTCCCAGTTCTTCGCCTGTCGATGTCGTCTCGGTCATGGACCCATAGCCGACGAACTGTACGTTGGCCCCCCATGTGCCTCGCTCTCCTGCGATGCGCGTGAAGCCGGCACTTCCTGTCTTGCTCCCTCTCATGTAGGTCATGAAGTTGAGGTTCATGGTGTTGTTGCTCACGCTGGACAGCAAGGCAGGATTCTGAAAGGTCAGTGAGGCGTCGTCCTCGATGAGAGATATGTTTCTGCCTCCGAGTGCCGTGGTGTGGGCCGACTGGGGCAGGGCAAGGAAATTGAACACACTGGTGCTCTCCTGTGCCCTTGTGAGTAAGGGAAGGAGAAGCATAACAACGTATGTTTTCAATCGTAGTTGCATCGCAATAGTGAAATCCGACATCAAAGGTACACTTTTTTCGACACATTCTCATGCCTTTCTCGGAAAACTCCCAGTCTTGTACCCTCGATTTATTAAAAAAACGTCTTTTCGGTGAAAAAATTGCGCAAAGAAGACTCCTAAATAAAAAAAATATGCTAATTTTGTTCCCGAACTAGTGTACAAAACGAAAAACTAATATAACTAATGGAAGCTATTCACACAGTAAACGAAGAAGTACAAGGTCAGTCATCGACCAGTATGCTCATCGGCTATGTGTTCGTGTTGGCAGCCATCTTCGTCGCTTTTGAGTGGACTCAGCGTGACGTGAAGATAGCAGAAGACAACGAGCCCATTTATGACATGGCCGTGGAGGAGGACATGATTCCCATCACCAAGCAAGAGCAGCCCATGCAACAGCCGCCTCCAGCAGCCGCTCCCATGACGCCTGAGATTTTGGATTTGGTGCAGAACGATGAGGAACTGCCCGAAGAGGAAATCCAGACTACCGAGGAAGTGAACCAGGCTATTACCTCTGTTGTAGGTACCGGTGCCCCCACTGCCGTAGTTGTAGGTCCTCCCGCTCCCGTGGTTGAGGATGTGGATGACGACCGTATCTTGGATGTTCCCGAAGAGAGCGCAGAATTCCCTGGTGACGTATATGCTTGGCTGGCCAAGAACATCAAGTATCCCAGCATCTGTCAGGAGCAGGGTATACAGGGTCGTGTCAGCGTTCAGTTCGTCATCAACAAGGACGGTTCTATTGTAGACGCTAAGGTGTTGCGTTCTCCCGATGAGAATCTGTCGGCAGAGGCCTTGCGCGTAGTAAAGGCTATGCCTCGCTGGAAGCCTGCCCGTCAGGGTAACAAGCCCGTGCGTATGCGCTATGTGCTTCCTGTTATGTTCCGTCTGAACTAATCCCTAACGAGGGTAGACGATAAACCAAGGGAGGCTGCCTCAAACAGGCAGCCTTTCTTTTTCCAACCAACCGAACAAGAAGAACTTATGTATTCAAGTGAACAACTCTTAAAACTGGTCAATGAAGGACTGGCTCAGTTACCTTATAATCGCAGGCCAGAAGGCTTGTATGCCCCCGTCAAATATGTCCTCTCATTGGGAGGTAAGCGCATCCGCCCTGTGCTGATGTTGATGGCCTATAATCTTTATAAGGAAAGACCGGAGGACATCCTGATGCCTGCACTGGGACTGGAAACCTATCACAATTACACGCTTCTGCATGACGATTTGATGGACCGTGCCGAAATGAGACGTGGCAAGCCCACCGTTCACAAAGTGTGGAACGACAATACGGCCATCTTGAGTGGAGATTCCATGCTGGTGCTGGCCTATGAACGCGTGGCATCGTGTGACGAGAAACATTTGCCTCAGCTGATGCGTCTGTTCACCGAAACCGCACTGGAGATAGGTGAGGGGCAGCAGTATGACTTGGAATTTGAGACCCGTAACGATGTGACAGAAGAGGAGTACATAGAGATGATTCGCTTGAAGACTTCCGTGTTGCTTGCCTGTGCGCTGAAGATGGGTGCAATATTGGCCGATGCGCCAAGTGCGGACGCTGATGCGTTGTATAGTTTTGGCGAAAAGATAGGTCTGGCATTCCAGTTGCAGGACGACTACTTGGATGTGTATGGCGACTCGCGTATCTTTGGGAAAAAGATTGGTGGCGACATCCTTTGCAACAAGAAGACCTACATGCTTATCAACGCCTTGCAACTGGCTGGTGACGAGCAACGTAAGGAACTCCAAGGCTGGATAGACGCAACCGATTCGGATCCAGAGGAGAAAGTGAAGGCGGTTACCCGTCTGTACACCGAGATTGGCATTCCGGAACTGGCAAAGGAGAAGACTAACTATTACTATGACGAAGCAGCCAAAACCTTGGCTGAGGTGAGTCTGCCTTCAGATCGAAAGGCTGTGTTGTGGAAGTTCGCTCAGGAACTACTTAGCCGCCAATCATGATAGATACCCACAGTCATATTTACGACCCGGAGTTTGACATAGACCGTGACCTTGCGGTAGAGCGGGCGCGGAGAGCTGGCGTGGAAAAGATTTTGCTGCCCAACATCAATAGGGACAGCATTGCCCCCATGTTGGAACTCTGCCGTAAGTACCCTGACTATTGCTACCCCATGATGGGGCTTCATCCAGAGGATGTGAAGGCAGACTATGAACAGGTGCTTGATGAGATGCATACGTTGCTCTTGGCACAAGGGAACCCATATATCGCCATAGGAGAGGTGGGGCTCGACTTCTACTGGGACGATACCTTCCGCAGCCAGCAATTGGATGCCTTCGAGCGTCAGGTCGACTGGGCGGCAGCGTTGGACCTGCCTTTGATGATACATTCCCGTTCGGCCCATCGGGAGTTGGTGGATATCATGCAGCGGTACAAGTCGAAGGCACTGCGTGGGGTGTTCCATTGCTTTGGAGGCACGTTGGACGAGGCTACCGAATTGTTGCAGTTCGAGGGCTTTGTTTTGGGGATAGGAGGCATCCTCACCTTCAAGAAGTCGGCATTGGCTGATGTCGTGCGCGTCTTACCCCTGGAACGTATTGTCCTGGAAACAGATTCTCCTTACCTCGCTCCCGTTCCCCATCGGGGCTGTAGAAACGAGAATGCTTATCTTGCAGACACGCTTTCTCGCTTGGCTCTGGTACGGAATATGACGCAAGAAGAGGTGACGAAGATTACAAATGCTACGGTATATCGGATTTTTTCCAAGTTATCCGGTACATAAAGGGACGAAATGAGGTATTTTTGCTTTCAAATAGCATGTTTTTCACCTTATATATCGGTTAACATTAAAAAAAAGACTATTTTTGCAAGAGAATTGATGCCTAGTTCACAAAATTTTTGTAACTTGCAGTCGATTTCTATGCCGTGAAGGCTCTGGAGAGATGCTCGAGTGGCTGAAGAGGCACGCCTGGAAAGCGTGTATACGTCAAAAGCGTATCCGGGGTTCGAATCCCCGTCTCTCCGCAAGCGAAACAAAATAGATAAAAACAAATAATTAATTAACTTAAAAATTTCAAAGACAATGAAAAAGTTATTTGCAATTGTTGCATTGGTTGCTGCTTGCTCTTTCGCTGCAACTTCTTCTGTAATGGCTCAGGACGAGGAGGCTAGTGCTCCTGATACCACTGCCGTTGACTCTGCTAAAGCCGAGGCTCCTACTGAGGAGGCTGCTCCTGCTATCGAGGAAGAAGAGAGCGAAAGCATGCACAAGGTTCTGAAGACCAAGTTCATCGAGGGTGACGCTGGCTTCATGTCGTTGGTTGCCCTGGCTCTGGTTCTGGGTCTTGCATTCTGCATTGAGCGCGTGATTTACCTGACTCTGGCTAAGATTAACACTCGCAAGTTCATGAGTGAGATTGGTGACAAGGTTGCTGCTAATGATGTAGACGGAGCTATCACTCTTTGTGAGGGTACTCGCGGTCCCGTTGCCCAGTTGGCCCGTAAGGCTCTGGAGTGCTTGAACAGCAAGGAGCAGAACGACATCGCAACGATTGAGCGTACCATCAATACCGAGGCTGAGGTTCAGGGTTCTTACCTGGAGCAGCACTGCTCTTGGATTACCTTCTTCATTGCTTCCGCTCCTTCTCTGGGATTCTTGGGAACTGTGATTGGTATGGTGATGGCCTTCGATACGATTGAGAAGGCTGGTGATATTTCTCCTACTGTTGTGGCCGGCGGTATGAAGGTGGCTTTGATTACCACCATCTTTGGTATTATCGTTGCCTTGATTCTGCAGTTGTTCTACAACTTCATCCTGAGCAGCATCGAATCGCTGACTGCTGACATGGAGAACGCAGCACAGACTCTGCTGACCATCTGCGTGAAGTCTGACAAGTGCCAGAAGTAATAAAGTAAACGAATCTCACCTAAATATAAATAAGGAGAGCAAACAATGAAACTTGAAAAAATTTCTAACTACGTCCTGTATGGCATCAGCGTATTCATCGTGCTGAGTTTTCTGGCGTTCTTCCTGATTGGTTACGATAACATGGAAGGCGACAAGAATGCTCCCAAACTGACAGGCTTCCTGTTGGGCGTACAGTACCTGCTGGGCGTGGCAGCATTCGGAATGATGCTGTGGAGCGTTGTCGTAAACGCTCGTAAGTCTTCCGGAAGCGACGAGATAAAGGATACGGGTATCCCCGGTTCCAAGATTATCCTGTTTACTTGTGTCATCACTGTTATCTCTTTGGTGATTGGTGCAGTATTGGGTCTTGGTGAAGAGGAGTTCGTTTCCAGCAGTGGTGTGCATACACCTGGTTACATGGTAACATTGGTTGATGCCTTCATGTGGTCGATGTACATCCTGGCAGTTGTTTCTGTCATCGCTGTTGTCATCTCTGCAACTGGTATTCTGAAGAAGTAAACAACAACCGTATTAAGTAAAACGAGATATGGCAAAAGCTAAAAAGAAAGTTCCTGGATTGAACACCAGTTCAACGGCGGACATCTCTTTCATGCTGCTTATCTTCTTCCTGATAACCACCTCCATGGACACGGATATGGGCTTGGCACGTCGCCTTCCCCAGCCTCCCGAGAACGAGGATGTGAAGCAGGAAATGAAGATTAAGGAAAGAAACGTGATGGAGGTCCGTCTGAATGCCCAGGGATACTTGTGGATCAAGGATGGTGTATCTTCCGGTTTCGGCGACATCCGTGAGTTGCGTGGTCGTGCCAAGGCGTTCATTAAGAACGAAGCGAACAACCCGCTGCTCCCCGAATTGCACCCGAAGAACATTGAAGGTATTGGCACCGTTGCTGTGACCGACAAGCATGTAATCTCTGTGCAGACTGACCGTGGCACGCCCTACGAGATGTACTTCCTGGTACAGAACGAGTTGGTGGCTGCTTATAATGAACTGCGTGACGAAGCATCAAAACGCTACTTCCATCACACCTATGCCGTGTTGAACGAGGAGCAGCAGGCTGCGATCCGCGCATACTATCCCCAGAAGATATCTGAGGCTGAACCCAAAAACTATGGAGGAAACTAATCATGGGAAAGAAGAAACGCGAAATGCCCGAGATGAATACTTCATCTCTGCCTGACTTGATTTTCTCATTCCTGTTCTTTATCATGATGGTTACCACCATGCGTGAGGTTACGCTGAAGGTAAAGTTCACTAAGCCCTCAGGTACGGAACTGGAAAAGCTGGAGAAGAAGAATGCAGTATCTTTCATTTACGTTGGTCCTCCAACCGACAACCTGCGTGCACAGTATGGTAGTTCTACCCGTATTCAGTTGAACGACCGTTATGCCGAGCCCAAGGAGGTCATGGACTTCATCTATCAGGAACGTCAGTCAATGTCCGACCAGACGGCTCAGGTAGTGTCCATCAAGGCTGACGTGAAGACTCAGATGGGATACATCACCGACATCAAGGAAGTCCTGCGTAAGTCGTGGGCCTTGAAGGTGAACTATTCTGCTATGAGAAGAAAGTAAACCAATACTATGATACGAAGAGCCTGGCATGGGTAATGTCAGGCTCTTCGTTGTTTATGCGATTAGACGTTGGCTCGAATGCGATTGTTCAAGACATATATCCTGCTGTTCTCGGTGTGCTTGGTTGCCATGCTGATTGTGCATTGTATTCCCCGTGACCGTATTGCCGACAATAGCCGAACTTCTGTTGCCTTCATCCACGAGCAGGGACGCTATCCCCGCCAGTGGGGGAGAGAGTGGTTGCGGATTGACAACTTCACGGATGCCTTGATGTTGAATATGGCTTATTGTGCCGATGCCGATAAGCCGTTGGATGCTGCGTTGTCCAATGTGTACTATACGGACGAGCAGATGGATGTCTTTTCACGTACGGAGGAGGTGGTTCTTGGCAACGTAGTTTGTGGCAATGATGTTCCAGGTGAACCCATTCAAGGCTATTATTATCCTTATGCGCGGTATTGGCATGGTTACCAAGTGTTCCTGCGTCCCCTGCTTGTGCTGACTGATTATCAGGGCATCCTGAGATTGAACGCGCTTTGTTTCTACCTGATACTCCTTTTCTGTCTGTGGACCGTGGGAAGGCGTTTGTCCTGGGCGGTGGCAATTCTTTTCTTGCTTTCCCTTCTGTTGGTGGCCTTACCTGTCGTACCTTTGTGCCTCCAGTTCTCCACGTGCTTTTATATTGCTTTTCTTGCTGTCATTGCTGTTTTGCGATGGCCATCGCTGACGCAAGACAGAATGTCTGCCTGTTGTACGTTCTTCGTGACGGGTGGGCTGACGGCCTACTTCGACTTGCTCACCACCCCAATGGTGACATTAGGACTGCCCTTGACGGTCTGTCTCCTGTCGCATCCGGCATGGCAGAGCAAGAAGTACATTGTAACCCTCACGTCAGTTTGGTCGGGCGGATACGTCCTGTTGTGGCTTTCGAAGTGTATCGTGGCCCAATGGCTGACGGATTACGACATCATTGGCAGCTTCCTCCGTGCCGCCCAAATACGCTCAGTGGCAGGTACGGGTACATTGTTGGAGCCCCTCACCAATGCTTTTGGAGAGGCAACGCTCATTCAGGTGGCTCTTGTGCTAGCCTGTGCGGCAGTCCTGGCTCTGATGTTTTTCGCTATATGCTGTCGTTGGGGATGGCGTAGCGCAGCAGCGCGGGCAAATGCCTGGCTGCTCCTCATTGCCTTCCTTGTCCCCATTTGGTATGTGCTGACTTTGCAGCACAGCTGTGTGCATTATTGGTTCACGTGGCGGTCAATGGCCCCCATGTTCTTCGTACTATTTCTATACATTTACCGTATAACTACCTATTCCCATGAACAAGATAGCAGTACTCATACCATGCTATAACGAAGCAGATACCATAGCTCGCGTGGTTACGGATTTCAAGGAACAACTGCCCGAAGCAGAGGTCTATGTGTATGACAATAACTCAAGCGACAACACCGTCGACGAGGCCCGAAGGGCCGGTGCCATTGTGCGGTCAGAGAGCCGACAGGGTAAGGGCAATGTGGTCCGTTCCATGTTTCGTCAGATTGATGCCGACTGTTACCTGATGGTTGACGGCGATGACACTTACCCCGCATCCTGTGCCCTTCAGATGTGCCAGATGGTTTTGGATAACGGGATAGACATGGTCATCGGGAACCGTCTCGGTTCAAACTATCTCCAGGTTAACAAACGTCCCCTCCACAATACGGGCAATCTGCTTGTGTGCTGGCTTATAAACCGTCTGTTTGGGAGCCAGGTACCCGACATCATGACCGGTTACAGGGCCATGAATCGTAGTTTTGTGAAGCACATGCCCATCCTGTCCAAGGGCTTTGAGATTGAGACAGAGATGACCATTCATGCCCTCGACCACAACTGTCTGATACAGGATGTCCCCGTCAACTATCGCAACCGCCCCGAGGGAAGCCACTCAAAGCTGAGTACGTTCGGCGACGGACTGCGTGTGCTGAAGACGATATTCCTGCTCTTCCGCGACTATCGTCCCTTCCTTTTCTTCTCCACCATTGCCTACATGCTGGCTTTGCTGGCCGTGGTGTTGATGATACCTGTCTACCGTGAGTATATGGCCACGGGCCTTGTGCCTCGTTTCCCTACACTCATTGGTAGTGGTTTCATCCTTCTTTTTGCCATTATCTTGTGGACGGACGGGCTTATATTGGAGGTAATAGGGAAAAAGCACCGCCAACTTTATGAATTGTTGCTGAATAATTAGTATCTTTGCCTATCAAAAGACGAAAATATGATTACATTAGACGCATTAGACCAGAAAATTCTGGACCTCATCGCCAACGATGCCCGCATCCCCTTCTTGGAGGTGGCGCGCGAATGCAAGGTGTCTGGTGCTGCTATTCACCAGCGTATCCAGAAGCTTGTCCAGCAAGGTGTTATTAAGGGTTCTCAGTTTATCTTCGACCCCGAGAAGATTGGCTTCGGGACCTGTGCTTTCGTAGGCTTGTTCCTGAAGGACCCCTCCGATTTCGATCGTGTGCTGGTTGCCTTGAAAGGTATTCCTGAAGTGGTGGAATGTCATTACACTACGGGCAACTACGACATGTTTGTCAAGCTCTATGCCCGTGACAATGCCCACTTGCTCAGCATCATCCACGACAAGCTTCAGCACATTGGCATCCAGCGAAGCGAAACCATCATCTCCTTCAACGAGGCCTTCAACCGTCAACTTCCCATCTGATGGTTAACGTCATTGCCGCTGTTGCCTCCAATCGTGCCATAGGCTTTCAGAACAAGCTACTCTATTGGCTTCCCAATGATTTGAAGCGTTTCAAGGCTCTCACCACGGGTCATACCATTGTGATGGGGCGTTGCACTTTCGAGTCGTTGCCTAAGGGTGCATTGCCCAATCGTCGCAACGTAGTGCTCACCCGTAGCGATGTCACCTTCCCAGGCACCGAGACCTTCCCTTCGCTGCGTTCGGCCCTTGCCTCTTGTGCTCCTGACGAAGATGTCTATATCATAGGTGGCGCGAGTGTATATGCCCAGGCAATGCCCTATGCCGACCGTCTCTGTCTGACGGAGGTGGACGATGTACCAGCCGATGCCGATGCCTTTTTCCCCGACTATAGCGATTGGACCCCCGTTTCGGTCGAGGCTCATGAGCCCGACGAACGTCATGCCCACGCCTATAAATTTGTAGACTACATACGCCGATGAAACAATATCTCGACCTACTCCAGCGCATCCTCGATGAGGGTGTCGACAAAGGTGACCGCACAGGTACGGGCACTCGCAGCATTTTCGGACACCAGATGCGCTTCAACCTTGAGGAGGGCTTTCCCCTGCTTACCACTAAGAAGGTACATCTCAAGAGCATCATCTACGAGTTGCTTTGGTTCCTGAAAGGCGACACCAATGTCAAGTATCTACAAGACCACGGGGTGCGCATTTGGAACGAGTGGGCCGACCCGCAGACGGGCGACCTAGGACACATCTATGGTTACCAGTGGCGTTCGTGGCCGGACTATAACGGAGGTTTCATCGACCAGATACAGCAGGCCGTGGACACCATCAAGAACGACCCCAACTGTCGCCGCATCATTGTCAGTGCTTGGAATGTGGCTGACTTGGGGAACATGAATCTCCCACCCTGCCATGCCTTCTTCCAGTTCTATGTGGCCGACGGCCGACTCTCGCTGCAACTCTATCAGCGCAGTGCCGACACCTTCTTGGGCGTGCCTTTCAACATCGCCTCCTATGCGCTGCTCTGCATGATGATGGCGCAGGTATGTGGTCTGCAGCCAGGCGATTTTATTCACACTACAGGCGATACCCATATCTATAACAACCACATGGAGCAGATTCGTCTGCAGCTCACCCGTGAGCCACGGCCTCTGCCTCGCATGGTTATTAACCCAGAAGTGAAGAATATCTTCGACTTCCAGTATGAGGACTTCCGTCTCGAAGGATACGACCCTTGGCCTGCCATCAAAGGCGTGGTTTCGGTGTAGGGAGACTGTAGATTGGAGAATAAAAGGATTAGAGATTAGGGAATAGGGATTGATGCAGTTACCTGCTGATTTTGTTGCATTGATGCGTCGCGATTTGGGTGATGCTCAGGCGAAGGCGTTGGTTGAAGGCTTGGGGAAGGAACCTTCGGTTTCCGTACGTCTCAATCCGGCAAAGACCACCGCCACGCTTCCCCTTGAACCCGTGCCTTGGTGCCCCCATGCCTACTACCTGACAGACCGTCCCAGTTTCACTTTCGACCCTCTCCTCCACGCTGGGGCTTACTATGTCCAAGAGGCTTCTTCGATGTTTCTCGACGAGGTGCTTCGCAGCTATATGCCCGAGGGTGACCTGGTGGCACTCGACCTTTGTGCTGCTCCGGGCGGAAAAAGCACGCTACTTCGCAGTCGCCTGACTGAGGGAAGTCTGCTGGTGAGCAACGAACCGATGAAGCAACGGGCTCAGGTGTTGGCCGAGAACATGGTAAAGTGGGGCAACCCTTCCTGCGTGGTTACCCAAAACTATCCTCAAGATTTCGCTCATCTTACCGATGCGTTCGACCTTGTGGTTACCGATGTCCCCTGTTCTGGCGAAGGTATGTTCCGCAAGGATGAGCAGGCCGTCAGCGACTGGAGCCTGGAGAACGTCGACCTCTGCTGGCATCGTCAGCGTGACATTGTCAGCCATATCTGGCCTACGCTCAAATCTGGGGGACTGATGGTCTACAGCACCTGCACGTTCAATCGGGCTGAGGACGAGGACAACGTCTCATGGATAGCCCGTGAGCTGGGAGCCGACCTCCTGCTCCAGCGTCATTTCTTCCCGGGCAGCGACCGCGGTGAAGGCTTCTTCATTGCAGCCTTGCGCAAGCATGGCGACTTCGAGCCTTCCGTATTCCCGCAGAAGGTGAAACCAAGCACTATTCCTTCGCTTCGTGGTGACTTCGTGTTGGAACAGACCTCTTCACTTCGCATGGCCCTCCCTGCCCGTCATGCCTCGTTGATGCGTAAGTTGCGTCGCACGCTTCACACCTTGGTATGCGGAGTACAGTTGGAGGAACAGAAAGGTCGTGACTGGATGCCCAGCCATGCCCTGGCCATGTCCGTTGCCTACGTTCGTGGCACTTATCCCGAACTGGCTCTTACTCCCGAGCAGGCCATTGCCTACCTGCGGCGTGAGGCACTCCATCTTCAGGCTCCCAAGGGCTACGTCCTGCTTACGTTCGACAACCGTCCCTTGGGTTTTGCCAAGAGCGTGGGCGGTCGCATCAACAACCTTTATCCACAAGAGTGGCGCATCCGCACGACTTATACCCCCTCCTCTTTAGAAGCCAATATGCTTGGGTGTTGATTTTCTTCTCCCAAATCGCAGCAGTCTGCTTTCTTTTTCGTATCTTTGCAACGTACATCACAGAATACGTGCCTTATGAAACGAATCATTCTCACGCTCTTCTTTGCTTTGGCAGCCTCGTCTGCCTTTGCCCAGTTGCCCAGCGTCCAACTCAAGACGCTTGCCGGCAAGACTATCGACACCAAGACGCTCAATAACGAGGGCAAGCCCTTCGTCATCAGTTTCTTTGCTACTTGGTGCAAGCCCTGCAACCGAGAGCTCTCTGCCATTGCCGAGCAATATGCCGACTGGCAGGAGGAGACGGGCATGAAGGTGATAGCCGTCAGCATCGACCAGGCCCAAAATATTAATAAGGTGAAGCCGTTGGTCGACCAGAACGGGTGGGAGTATGAGGTCCTGCTTGACCCCAACAGCGACTTCCGCCGTGCCTTGGGTATACAGATGATTCCCCACATGCTTATCATAGACGGTGAGGGGAAGATTGTTGAGAGCCGCAGTGGTTACACCGATGGGGCTGAGAGCCACATCATAGAGAAAATCAGAGAGTTGCTGAAGTGATGAACCGCTTTGCTTTCACCCTACTTCTCCTCTGCTGCACCCTTCCCCTTGCCGCACAGACCGAAAAGAAGGTCTCTTTCCATGGTTCTGTACAGAGCGACTGGCTGGTGCCTCAGGACGACGATAAGATAGGCACTGAGCACAGTCGTGATGCTGTGCTCACCAATACCTATGTCGACCTCATGATGCAGAGCCGTTATGTGGATGCGGGTGCCCGTCTGGAGTATCTGGAACATCCTTTGCAAGGTTTCGAGAATGACTTTAAGGGTTGGGGTGTGCCCAACGTCTACGTCAAGGGCAAGATAGACGGTGCCGACCTGACGATGGGCAGTTTCTACGAGCAGTTTGGCTCGGGCTTTGTGCTCCGAACCTATGAGGAGCGTTCCCTGGGCATCGACAACTCCCTCTTTGGCGGTCGCTTGCATGTCGACAAGGTGAAGGGCCTGAACCTGAAAGCCTTGGCAGGTATACAGCGACGCTACTGGGACTGGGATACCGACACATGGGTGTATGGTGCCGATGCTGAGCTGAACCTTGATCAGTATAGTCGGCGTATGCAGGAGCGTGGCATCGTGTGGATGCTGGGTGCCAGTTGGGTCGGTCGTCACGAGCCCGAGGAGGACATCCTGCTCTCTGGTACGAACTATCGCTTGTGCGTTCCCGAGAACGTGAACACCTTTGACGCGCGTACGCAGATACAGAAAGGTGACTTTACCCTGCTGGCCGAGTATGCCTGGAAGGATCAGGACCCCACGTTCGACAACTCCTACACCTACCATCGCGGCAGTGCAGCCTTGCTCTCCGCCTCCTATAGCAAGCGCGGAGTGAGCGCACTGGTTCAGACCAAGCGCAGCGAGAACATGGGGTTCCGCAGTCAGCGTTCGATGAACGGCATCAGTGCCTTTGTCAACAACATGCCAACCTTCACTTACGAGCATACCTATGCCCTGGCCGCTCTCTACCCGTATGCCACGCAGTACGGTACGGCTGCCGTTCCCGGCGAGTGGGCCTTTCAGGTAGAGGGGGCCTATAGCAATTTCCCTTGGAACAAGACCAAGCAGGGACGCAAGTATGCCTCCAAGCTGAAGGCTAACTTCAGCCATGTGCGCGGTTTGGGTTTTGAGCCTGTCCCCGAGCGTTATGCCACGCTCTCCGGCACCGATGGTTACACCACCTCGTTCTTCGATATGTCGGGTGGACGCTTCTATCAGGACGTGAACCTGCAGTTGGAACAGAAGCTGGGTAAGCAATGGAAGCTTAATCTCATGTACTCCCGCCAGTACTACAATCAGGACATCGTCGAGGGTCACGGTGGAGAGTTGAAGAGCAACATCTACGTGGTTGAGGCCAAGTGGCAGATAAACCGTCGTTACACCCTGCGTGGTGAGTTGCAGTATCTCGACAATGCCAATGGCCATGCGAGTGGGGACTGGGTCTATGCCCTGGCCGAACTCTCGGTCCTGCCCTACCTGATGTTCACCGTCAGCGACCAGTACGGCCGTCCCTACGTGGACGGAGCCTATGCGTCGAAACAGCATTACTACAATGCTGCCGTGACGTTCAACTACAAGTCCCATCGCCTTATGGTGGGCTATGGACGCACGCGTGCCGGCTTCAACTGCTCGGGCGGCGTATGTCGGTGGGTGCCTGCCAGTAAGGGCGTGAACGCATCGTATAACTACACATTCTGACAACCATGACGAGACTCCATAAGAACCACCTACGCCTTTCCCTGCTCACGGCTCTTCTGGCCTTCGTGCACACAGGCTGTGACCCCGTGGCCGAGGACGAACGCTACATCGAGGTCAAGCGTACGCTGACCACACGCACCGTCCTGCTTGAGGAGTTCACGGGACAGAACTGCTCCAACTGCCCTGCTGCCCATCGTATCATAGAGGCCCTTCAGGAGCAGTATGGCCAGTCGCTGGTCAGCGTCAGCATACACGCGGGCTCTTTTGCCTATGCCGAGGGTGTCATGGAACCCACGTTCCAGACCTTCAAGACTCCTGACGGCGACACCTATGCCCAGCGTTGGGGCATCGAGGTATATCCCAGCGGAGTGGTCAACCGTCGTGGTGGTGTGCTCCTCTATAGCGACTGGGCGGCCGCCATCCACAGCGAACTGGAGCGTCCCACGTCGCTTGACATTAGCGTGCAGCCTGCTCTCTCCGTTGGCTCCGACGAGGTTGTCGTCAACACCCGTCTCTCCACTGCCGAACCCATCGAGGGTTCGTTTCACCTGTGGCTCGTGGAGGACAGCATCGTCAGTCTTCAGCTCGATGGTTCCACCCGCCTGCCCAACTACAAACATAACAACGTCTACCGTGCTTCGCTCACCGGCACCGACGGGGAACCCGTCAGTCTCTCGTCCGCTGCTCCCGTGGAGTTGCACCACACCCTTGCCCTCCAGCCGCGGTGGAACCCGAGCCATCTGCGTGTCGTGGCCTTTGTTACCGACAGCCAAGGCGTATGTCAGGCGGCACAAGCCCCATTAAAATAACCATAAACAATAAAACCCTATGAAGAAACTCTACACTTTAGCCCTTCTCCTGATGCCTTTCCTGGCTCAGGCACAGACGCTCACCCTCACCGTCGACGGTATGGAGGTGGAGAACGGTTCCACGTTCACTCACACCTATGCCGACGATGCCGTCGACATGTTCCCCGACGACCCCTCTCTGGCCGGCCAGTTCTTCCAGTATGGGCTCTTCCCCAAGGTGTTCCTCACCAGCAGTGAGGAGCAGACCGTCACCGTGTCTTTCCAGAACCTGAGCCGCAGCGAAGGCGTGCAGTGCTGCGTCGGTTCGACGTGCAAGTCTGTGGGTGAGAACGAGAACTACCGCATGGACGAATCCACGACGATGCAGGCTGGTGTGCCCATGGACATGCGCATCCACATGGAGACAGAGGGACACGGCACGACGGCCTATACGGCTCAGTTCCAGCTCGACCTGCGTACCGAGGGTGGCGAGACATTCTCCTGCACGCTGGTGCTGGGTTATGACCCCGAGGCCAACGGCTTGCAGGCCGTGAGTGTCGACAGGAGTTCGACGGCCATCTATAACCTTAATGGTCAGCGGTTGGCTGCTCCCCGTAAGGGAGTGAATATACAGGGCAGACGGAAGTTGCTCGTTCGCTGACCCCCTTCTGTCCGTTTCTTTACAAAAGTTAACAAACAAATTCTTTATCATGAAAAAGGTACTACACACCCTCGTATGCCTGTTCGCACTGGTTGGTACGAGCATGGCCCAAAGCCCCTCGGGCAGTGACTATCTGGTGGCTCGCGCCATCCCCTCCAAGACATTGTTTTACCAGTATAGCGGAACAGGTACGCTGATGCCCAAAATCAAGTGGGGACTGGATGAGGCCTGGTGCAGCGAGACTAATATGCTGCAGGGCCGCAACTACCTGGACCTCTTCAACCAGAACGTAAGCATCGTGCGCCTCTCGTTCCAGCCTGCCTGGGCACTGAGCAATGGCGGACTGACCTCGAACCACATCAATGGCACCAGCGACATAGTAGGTTTGACGGAGCGCATCCGCGTGCTGAATCTGTTGGGTACCAAGCCAGAGATATTCCTGAACTGCGACCCTACGAGTCTGGGTATACACAGTGACTACAAGGGCTCGGGCACGACGGTCGTCAACAACTGGGTGAACCTGATTAAGGGCACGGGTCAGTATGTGGAGAGTCAGGGCTTTACCGTGAGCGGCATCGCTCCGTTCAACGAGCCCGACCTCTCGTCGACGGGCTACCCCAGTGCCTCTGTGATGAACAGCATCATGTCGAGCCTGAAGTCCAACTCATGGGGCAAGAGCAAGAAACTGCTGGCAGGAAATACGCTGACCCCGACTATTACACAACGTGGTACAGCACCTGTAAGTCGAACACCGATGAGGGCAACACCCATCAGCTGGCGGGTACGTTTGCTAACTTCACAGGTTTCATGCAACTTATGAATACGGATGGCAAGTTGCTCTGTCAGGACGAGATGCACAACGTGATGGAGGCTATGGTGGGTGCCAACTACGGCATGGACGATGCCATCTGGTGGGGCACTTCGGAGCATACGCGCTCACAGTTTTGTCGCGCCAATGACGGAACGGGTTACCGCCTGGCCTATCGCGAGGACAGCGGTACCTTCACCGCAGCCAGCGTCTATCGCAACACGCAGGACGGCGTGACTGAGGCCTATGTGGGCTGTAGCGAGCGTCAGGCCACGGAGACCAGCTATGGCTTCGTGAGCACCGACCGCGACGTTTATTACGATGGTTACGGACCCACACGTGCCTACTATCAGCACATGCCTGCCGACCCGAACGGTTCGTACCAGACGACGGCGCAGAAGAACGCCGAGTGCGTCATCAATATACAGAGCGGTGAGGACGTTCAGCCCTTCCCCACAGTGGGTGAGTTCCAGATTATGAATGTGGCCAATGGAAAGGTCATACAAGGTAACCCCTCGTGGACGGGATGGAGTTCCAACCAAGCTACGCTGGCCAGTGGCACAGGAGCCGACGGACAGGGATGGCGAATAGAGGCAGTGCCTGAGGACCAAGGTGGTGACTTCAGCTACTACACCATACATTCGTACAACGGGCAATGGTGGGACTACTACCTCGACGATAACGAGTGGGGCTTCAAGGAGGCTAACCCCATCATCATGTATCCTGGTGGGGGAAGCGGCTGTGAGCAGTGGTACTTCGTCTATGCAGGCGACGGCAGCTTCTACATCCACAACCGCTACTCCAACCTCTGTCTCGACGGCAGCGACGGCACCAATCTGGTGCAGCGCACCCGCACCAATGCTACCTCGCAGCGTTGGAAACTGGTTGACCCCACCTGCACGCCCGACCGCACGGCACCTGCCGCACCCACCGGGCTGACGGCCACTTCGTTGTTGGCCGCCGTGCTGTTGTCGTGGACGGCCAATGCAGAGACCGACGTACGCGGTTACACCATCATGCGTACCGTGAAGGGTCAGAACGACTGGAATACCATCGCCCGCGCCGTGGAGGGAACCACCTATGTCGACAACACCGTGGTACAGGGTACCGAGTACACCTATAAGCTGAAGGCTATCGACCTCAGTTGTAACCTGAGTTCCTACTCCTCCACCGTCAATGGCAAGGTTTCCGCCGCCCAAGGTCTGGTGGCCCAATGGGAGTTCGACGGCAATGCGCGCGACAAGAGCACGAACCAGATGGGTTGTGCCGTCTACAGCAGTTCCTACACCGCCGAGAATAAGTCGGGCAGCAAGGCTCTCTCGTTCGATGGAAGCAGCAACTATGCGCTCCTTCCCTACCAGGTTGGCAACATGTCGGCCATGACCTTCTGCGGATGGGTCTACTGGGAAGGCGGCAACAGCTGGCAGCGCATCTTCGACTTCGGAACGGGCGAGGATTCCTACCTTTTCCTCACTCCCTCCGACGGTTCGACGATGAGGTTCGAAATCAAGGCCAACGGTACGACGCAGAACCTTACGGCCACCAAGTTGGGCACGGGAGCGTGGAAGCACGTGGCCGTGACCATTGCTTTGGGCAGCGTGAAGATATACGTTGACGGTTCGCAAGTGGCCAGCAGTACCAGCATCACGCTCACGCCTGCCGATGTGGCAGGTATCTGCAACTACCTGGGACGTAGCCAGTTCATCGCCGACCCGCTCTTCAAGGGTACGCTCGATGACGTGCGCATCTACAACTATGTGCTTTCTCGCAGCGAGATACAATCCATCATCAATAGCGTGGAGACCAGCGAGGGCATCACCGAGTGGGCAGCCGGAGGCTCCTACTACCTCTACAACGTGGAGGCAGGCCAGTTCCTCAACCAAGGCAACGACTGGGGTACACGAGCTTCGTTGGCCGATGCCGGTCTGCTGTGGAGCGTGTCTAACGGCTCGCGCTCCGGACTCTATCGTCTGTCGCGTTCGGGTGAGAGCAACTACCTCTTCATCGCTAACTCGATAGTCGACCTCTACGTTGACGGCTCGTCGAACCACGACTTTGCCATGGTGCAGGACCTGGAAACAGGCTTCACCACCATCAGTGCCAATCCCTACGGCACCTATGGCACATCGGCCTACGGTGAGACCTACCTGGGTTGGAGCGGCGAGGACGAGATAACGTGGCTGCTTCCTGTGCTGAAGACCACCGACCATTGCCGACCCGGTACCACCTGGCTGTTGATGACCAGCACCGAGTACAACAAGTATAAGTCCACCATCAACGCCTCGTACACCGCCCGTCGGGCCATGTTGCCGATGGTGCAGTCGGCACGTGCTGCAGGTATCGACATCGCCGACGTTTGGGAGGTATTCTCCAATCCTGGGGCCACGGCATCAGAACTTACCGCAGCACGCACATCGCTGCTCTCTATCCTCAATAACTACGCATCGACGACGGCCAGTCAGGAGAATCCCATGGACATGACCTATCTCATCGACCATCCCAGTTGCGGAAGCGACACGTTCAGTGGGTGGACCAGTTCGGGTGGCGGATGGAGCAGCAATACCTCGTACTATCGCAACGGGGAGGCCGTATTGCAGGGCCGTTTCACGGAGACGTGGGTAGCAGGTCCGGCAACGCTGGAGGCACGGACCATCTCCCAGAGTCTCAGCGGACTGCCTGCAGGCAGATACCAGTTGACGGCCGACGTTATTGCCACGCAGCAAAGCGACGGTAACCTGACGGTGAGCGGTGTCCTTCTTAACGCAGGTGGCCACAGCACTTCTTGTGCTACGGGCAATGGTGCTCCGCAGACGTTCGTCACACCATTCGCTGTCGGTACTGGTGGCACGGCGACCATCGGCTTGTCGGTGGAAAGTACCACTACGGCCAACTGGGTAGCCTTCGACAATTTCCGCTTGCTCTACTTAGGTCCCATTCTCAGGGGTGATGTCAATAAGGACAAGGTTGTCTCGCTTGCCGATGTGGCCGCGCTGATTCATTACCTGACGACCAAGGATGCCACAGGCTATGACCTGGACGCTGCCGACTTGGATGGCAATGGCAGCGTGGGCACCAACGACTTGGATGCCTTGCTTGACATTCTGCTGAGGCGGAACTGACGGCGCAGCGAGTCCTAAATGATGTGAATAGGTTCTGCCTATCGCTCGGAAATCTACAAACAAGTTTGTGATTTCGCTCGCTTATTCGTATCTTTGTGTCCTGATTGTGCAAGCACGACAGGATGAAAAGGGCACTACTACTTTTCCTCATCCTCTTGCAGGCCACCTTACGGATGGTCGCCCAGCAAGTTACAGGCGTGGTCACCGACTTGGAGTCGGGCGACCCGCTTGTGGGTGTGTATGTCTACTATGCCGACGACCGTCGCACCACGGTCTCTACCGATGACAACGGACGCTTTCACCTTCGTGCTCGCAAGGGCGATCTCGTGTTCTCGCTCATGGGTTTCGACTCGCAGGTCATCAGTGTCAAGGGTACCACCAAACTGAAGGTCAAGCTAAGGCCCAACTCACGCAGCCTCGACGAGGTGGAGGTGGTGAAGAAACGGCAGCGGTACAGCCGTAAGGACAATCCTGCCGTCGACCTGATGCGACGGGTGATTGCCGCGAAGGAAGGCAGTGACCTGCATGGCCGAGACTTCTTCAGTTACCAGAAGTACGAGAAGATGACCATGGCCATGAACGATGTCAACGAAAAAGTGTTTGAGGACGACCATTTCAAACGCATGCCATTTCTGAAGGAACATGTCGAACTCTGTCCCGAGACAGGAAAACTCATTCTCCCGCTCATCGTCGAGGAGCGGGTGGGGCGTCAGATATACCGACGTGAGCCGCGCGAGGAGAAGACCATCGTCACAGGCGAGCGCAGCGAGGGAATCACCGACCTGCTGAATACGGGCGACTTGGTCACCGGCATGCTGGCCGAATGTTTTCAGGACGTAGACATCTATGAGGACAATGTGCGCCTCTTCCAGTATCCGTTCATCAGTCCCATCAGCAGCGGTGAGGGAGCCATCCGCTTCTATCGTTACTTTATTGCCGACACGCTATACCTGAATAAGGACAAGTGCTACAAGGTGGACTTCACGCCCAATAATCCTCAGGACTTCGGTTTCTCGGGCTCGCTCTATGTGCTGGCGGACTCCACCTATCGGTTGCGGCGTGCCCACCTCAATGTGCCGCAGAAGAGCGACGTGAACTTCATAGAGCATCTTGATGTCATACAGGACTTCGAGTCGCTGCCTACGGGAGAACAGGTGGTGACGGATAATCGCATGATTGTACAGTTGATGCTGGTGTCGTGGGGACATAAGTTGCAGGTCGACCGCACGGCGCGATACAGCGGCTACGACTTCAATGCCATCCCTGACCGTGCGTTTAAGATAAAAGGAGACACGAAAGTGGAGAGTGCCGCCCGCATGCGCGACGATGCCTTTTGGGACGAGCACCGTCCCGCACCTCTCACGCAAGGCGAGGGCCGTATGGGACTCTTCATGCAACGGGTGCAGCAGATGAAGGGGTTCAAGTATGTGGTGTGGATAGCCAAGGCGTTCATTGAGAACTATGTGGAGACGAGCATCAACCCCAAGCACCCGAGCAAGGTGGACATCGGCCCGATAAACACCATGGTGGGTACCAATTTCGTGGAAGGCTTCCGCCTGCGACTCAGTGCCCAGACCACGGCCAACCTCAGCAAGCATTGGTTCCTGCGAGGCTACGGGAAGTACGGGTTTGGTGACCATCGCTGGAAGGGACTGGCCGAGGTGACCTATAGTTTCAACGAGAAGGACTACCTGCCCCGTGAGTACCCCGTACATAACCTGACGTTCTCGTACCAGTACGACGTGATGTCGCCTTGCGACAAGTTCCTGCAGGCCGACAAGGACAACGTCTTCTTTGCCCTGAAATGGGCTCCCGTGAAGCACATGAACTACTTCGAGCGTTTCCGTCTGCTCTACGACAAGGAGTGGGAGAACGGCTTGCGCATGGGGTTGCAGCTGAGGCGCGAACGCAACGAGGGGGCGGGCGAACTTTTCTATCAGACGCTGGACAAGGGGACGCAACTGCCCGATGGCACCGTCACACCCGACCAACAGGGCGATTTCCTGAAGCGGATAACCTTCACCGAGGCTGTCGTGGGACTGACCTATCAGCCCGGAGCCACTTACGTCAATACCAAGCAACGCAGGCTGGCCACGAACCACGATACGCCCGTCCTGGGACTGACTCACACGGTAGGTATAAAAGGCGTGCTGGGCGGGGAGTACAACTATAACTTCACCGAAGCCAGCGTATACAAACGTTTCTGGATGCGTTCATGGGGCAAGGTGAACCTCATGGCCAAGGGTGGTGTGCAGTGGAACAAGGTGCCCTTCCCCTTGCTTGTCATGCCTGCGGCCAACCTCAGTTACATCATGGATGCCTATTCGTTCCGCCTGATGGAGAACATGGAGTTCCTGAATGACCGCTACGCCTCGCTCATGCTCTCATGGGACATGAACGGCAAGATACTGAATCGCATCCCCTTGGTGAAGAAGTTGAAGTGGAGGGAGTTCATCGGTGTGAACATGTTGTGGGGACAACTGTCGGACAAGAACAACCCCTTCCTTGCCCGGAACGCCAGCGACCCCACGCTGATGTTCTTCCCCGGTCTCTACGGACGGGACGGCAATTTCCAGTATGTCTCCCATGCCATGGACCCCAAGAAGCCTTATGTGGAAGTGATGGTGGGCGTACACAACGTGTTGAAGTTCTTTCACATTGAATACGTGCGCCGTCTCACCTATCTCTATTCCGATACCCAGAAGTGGGGCATACGGTTCACCTTCCAGGCTTCGTTCTAAAGCCTGTCGCGACGTTGTTGGGAAGCGTGTGACTTAGAAATTGTTGAGCGTGCGCAGGCGGTTGTACACCTCCACGTCAACGGGCAGCGTAATCTTAAAGTTCAGTTGGTTGCCCTCCACGATGTGCAGGGGTGGCCATCCTGTCTGGCTGGCCAGCGTGAAGAGGGACTGGGAGTGGGTGATGCCCTTCTCCGCAGCCTTTCGGATAAGTTTCAGCAAGTCGGCCATGCGGAAGGTGATGGGAGTCTGGGCACGCATCAGTTCCTCGCGTGGTACGTAGCCGTTCGACACGTCCTCCCCTTCCTTCATCCGCAGGTAGGCCTCGTGACTGCCTATGGCGGTGACGGCGTTGCCGCGTTCGATGCAGGTCAGTATGTTGTTGCTGATAATCTCGTGGGTGACGAAGGGACGCACGCTTTCGTGTACCATCACGATGGTGTCGCCACTCTTTCCTGCCTCCTCCAGCCCCCTGATGCCGTTGGTGAGTGAGTGGTGACTGGTATCTCCGGCCTCGATGCACCGACGAAACTTGCTCACCTGCCCGATGTGGGCCTGCTGGCTCACGTAGTCCATCCATTCGGGGTTGCACACCACCCACACCTCGCTGACCAGCGGGTGACGCTCAAAAGCCTTCATCGTGTGGAGCAGGATGGATTCCCCCTCCGTCTCGATGAACTGCTTGGGGCGTGAGGCGTGCATCCTGAGTCCGTGGCCTCCGGCCAGCAACAGGGCGACTATCGTGGGGCGTTTGTTCGTCATGACTGGGCTAACTCGTTATGGAATTCCTGACAGAACGTCTCGTGCCGACGGCGCATGTAGAAGCGCAGGGGCTCCAGCACCAGTATCTCGAACAGGGGGTACACGATGGGGTATCCGATGAACAGCGACAGGAAGAGCACGCCGACGCGTGTGTCGAAGGTCAGTATGTTGGTGTACTTCATCAGTGGCAAGCTCCGTTGGCGGAACCGCTCGCGCAGGTCGGCGGGCACGTTGTCGCCGTAGGTCTGACGCAGCAACACGTAGAAACGCTGGAACTGAGGAGTTTGGTCTTCCTGTCCCTTCGTGTACGCGCGATAAAAGAAAAGATACAACTTCTCGAACCATTCCCCTTTCCGCCAATGCAGTTCCTCGTAGCGTCGGTTCTCCTGAGCCGTGGTGTCCAGTTCGCTGCGTTCTGCGCCCAGTTGGAACCACAGGTGTATGTTGCGGTAGTAGTCGGCCAGGGCACACTGGCGTGCGTGGCAGATGAACCCCGCATAGGCCAGTATCAGCCATATCCACCATCCGCTGGTTGCCGTCCACGTGGAGATGGGGGCTATGCGGAAGGCCAGACTGAAGTAGATGCTCAGAAACCAGATGTCGCCTCCCAGCCCGTCCAGCAATCGGCCTACGAGCGTACGCTGGTCGGTCATGCGGGCCAGCTGCCCGTCGGCACAGTCGTACCAGTTGGCCCACACGAGCAGTAGCATGCCGATGAGGTTCAGCCTGAGGTCGGAGAAGTAGAAGAACACTCCGCTGCAAGCGCCTATCACAATGGAAAACAGCGTCACCGCAATGGGGTGGACGTGAAGGGTACGGAAAAACAATGCCCACAAATAGCCTGGAGTGCGGGTGACGTAAAGTTCGAAGGCACCCTCGGTGTCTTCCGATTTCATCGTCGCTTTTACGCGGTCCTTTAGGCTCATTCCGTACGTCTTTTTGGTTAATTTCGGCACAAAGATACGAAAAAAGCCTTGGTTTCCTATCGTCGAATCCCGAAAAGTGTTATATTTGCGTTCGGAAACATAGAAAAAGACACTTATTTGTTTAACTAATTAATCACTATTCAAAGATGAAAAAGCTTTTTATGTTTGCAATGGCTGCAGCCGCTCTGACGTTCGCAGCTTGTGGTAACAAGACCTGTGAGGGTGCTTGTGAGGATTCTCTGTGCTGCGACAGCGTAGCATGTCTGGACGAAGAGGTAGACCCCGTTGCTGCCCTCTCTGCTGCTGTCGAGGCTCAGGATGCCAGCAAGGTACAGGCTCTGCTGGACGCTGCCAAGGAGAAACTGGGTAGCCTCAGCGAGGAGCAGAAGGCTGAGTATGCCTACAAGCTGCAGGAGTTCGTTGAGACCAACAAGGAGAAGATTGAGGCCATCGGTGTTAACACCACCACCGTTGCCGATGTCATCAACGCCGTGAAGAACCTGCCCACTACCGCTGAGGGCGTGGCCAACGATGCTGCCGCTGCCGCCAAGGCTGACGCTCAGAAGGTTGCCTCCGATGCCGAGCAGGCTGCTGTCGACAAGGCCAACGAGGAAGTGAACAAGGCTGCCACCAAGGCTGCCGACAAGGCCAGCGATGCCATCAACACCGCTGCCGACAAGCTGAACAAGAAGCTGGGTAAGTAATCCCTTCCCACTTATCTTCTAAACAAATGCTGCCAGGGCTCATCCAGAGTTCTGGCAGTTCCTTTTTCCCGTCTTCGTTTTTGTTTTCATACAAAGTTTTTCACTTCGCTCAAGGATACTTACTCCGTCTCGGCATAACTTGTTGCTCCATGTCCAAGCACTCGGAAGCAGAGGGTTGTGCCACTGGTGGCACAACCCTCTGCCACTGGTGGCAGAGAGTGTCACAATTGCTGATGACTTGATTCCTCGTCTACTTCCTCGAAGTCGACGTACTCGCCTTCGTCGTCATCGAACAGCACCCTTCGGTCGCCGGCATCGGGGGCTTCGGGCTTGGGTGAGGCGGAGGCAGGACGTGAGCCGCCCGTGAAGAACTGGCGGATGCGCGCCAGTATGGTCATCCCTATGCCCAGGACGACAAAAAACCCTATGAACAGGAGGGAGAGCAGGCAGCCTAAGACTTGCATCGGGGCAGGATGAGGGAGAGCACGATGTACCAGGCCACGATGGCGGCCATGCAGCTACGTCCCAGGGGGAGGAGTGCCAGACAGCCAACGAGGAAGATGTATTTCTCCTTGTTATGTTCCCAACTGAGGTCTTTGAACTTGAGGGCAAAGAGCGGGAGCTCGGCGATGAGCAGCATGCAGAAGAGAATCATGAAGAGCAGGAGGAAGACGACGTTGAAGCGGGCGGACACCAGGAAGGGGTGCGCTCCTGCGGCCAGCGACGACCAGAAGAGGGCGTTGGCGGGAGTGGGGAGCCCGATGAACGATTCGCTCTGGCGGCTGTCGACGTTGAACTTGGCCAGTCGCAGGGCGGAGAAGGCTGCCATTAGGAAGGCGGCATAGGGGAGATAGCGACGCACGGGCAGCAGGGCCTCAGGGTACACGACCTCTTGGTAGAGGGAAAAGAGGATGGCCGTGGGGGCCAGGCCGAAGGTGACGACGTCGGCCAGGGAGTCCAGTTCCTTGCCAATGGGTGAGCTGATGCCGAGCAGGCGGGCCGACATGCCGTCGAAGAAGTCGAACACGGCCCCCAGGAGTATGGCCCCGAGGGCGTAGGCATAGAACTGGCGATAGTCGGCGGCATAGAAGGCGACGGCTGTGGCGTAACACCCGCAAATGAGGTTGCAGCAGGTGAGGACGTTGGGAATGTTTATCAGTTTGTACTTCATGACAGTCTGGCAATAATGGTTTCGTTTCCTGTAGTCTTTTGTCCCATCTTGACGCACACTTGGGTACCGAGCGGAAGGAATACGTCGACGCGCGACCCGAACTTGATGAAGCCCATGTGCTCGTCTATCTCATAGGTCTCGCCCTCCTCGAGGTAGGTGACCACGCGGCGTGCCACCGCTCCTGCTATCTGGCGGGTGAGTACGTCGGTCCCCTCGGGGGTGGTGATGACGATGGTGCTCCGCTCGTTCTCGATGCTGGCCTTGGGAAGCCAGGCCTTGTGGTAGTTGCCGTCGTGGTGGCGGACAAGCTTTACCTTTCCGTCCACGGGTATCCAGTTGGCGTGTACGTCGAACAGGCTCATGAAGATGCTTATCATGAGCCGGCGGTCGTGGAAGTACTCGTTCTCTTCCACCTCTTCGATGACCACCACGCGCCCGTCGGCAGGGGCCACCACTACGCCCGTCGTGTCTTCCTCGAACATGCGCGGGGGACAGCGGAAGAAGTTGACGACCACGGCATAGACCACGACACTGAGCGTGAGCGTGGTAATCCAAAGTATGTGGTAGATGTGCTCGGGGACTTGGAATGTTTTGCAGGCGAATACAACGGTCAGGTTCAGGAAAATGAGCATCAGGGCTCCCAGTACAAGCGAGTGTGTGCCTTCACGATGGAGACGTATCTTCTTACGTAGTTTTCGTAGACGCTTTCCCATTCAAGATAATGGTTTCTTGGTTTTCGTAATCACAAAGGTACAAAAAAAAAGGATTATAATCTAAGCCATTAATGTTTTTTTTCGTACCTTTACACCTACAAACCCTATTCTCTGTATTATTCTATAATTATATATTATGCGAGACTTCGTACATCTGCACGTTCATACCCAGTATTCCCTGCTCGACGGTCAGGCCTCTGTCCCCAAACTGGTGGACAAGGCCATCAAAGACGGCATGCGGGGCATGGCCATCACCGACCATGGCAACATGTTCGGCGTGAAGGAGTTGTTTGACTATTGCAATGGGGTGAACAGGAAAAGAAAGAAGGAGGGACTGGAACCGTTCAAGCCCATCTTCGGCTGTGAGATGTACGTGTGTCCCCGACACAAGGAGGACAAGAGCAAGGAGATGGGGGACGACCGCAGGTACCACCTCATCGTGCTGGCAAAGAACGAGAAGGGCTATCACAACCTGATAAAGCTTGTGAGCCGCTCGTGGACGGAGGGGTTCTACAACAAGCCTCGCACCGACCACGACGACCTGGAGCGGTTCCACGAGGGACTAATCGTCTGCTCGGCCTGCATTGCCGGTGAAGTGCCCCGTTACATACTGAACGGCGACATACAGAAGGCGGAGGAGACGCTGCTGTGGTATAAGAAGGTGTTCGGGGAGGACTATTACCTGGAGTTGCAGCGTCACGAGGTGACTGACCCCAACCAACGGGCCAACCGTGAGACGTTCCCTCTGCAGCAGAAGGCCAATGAGGTGATGGTCCAGTTGGCGCACAAGCACGGGGTGAAGCTGATATGCAGCAACGACGTACATTTCATTGACCAGGAGAACGCCGAGGCTCACGACGTGCTGATATGCCTGAGCACGAGCCGTGACAAGGACGACCCCAAGCGTATGCTCTACAGCAAGCAGGAGTGGTTCAAGACACGGGCGGAGATGGAGGCCATCTTCAGCGACCAGCCCGAGGCAATGGACAACACCTGTGAGATACTGGACAAGGTGGAGACCTACGACCTGGATTCTCTGCCCATTATGCCTTTCTTCCCCATCCCTGCGGACTTCGGTACCGAGGAGCAGTGGCGCAAGAAGTACACCAAGGAGGAACTGCTCAGGGAGTTCTCGTCGGACGAGAACGGGGAGAACACGCTTCCTGTCGAAGAAGGCGAGAAGAAGATAGCCTCGCTGGGCGGATACGACAAGATATACCGCATCAAGTTCGAGGCCGACTACCTGGCCAAACTGGCTTATGAGGGAGCGGAACGTATCTATGGCACACCTCTCTCGCAGGAGGTGGACGACCGCATCCGCTTCGAACTGCACATCATGAAGACGATGGGATTCCCGGGTTACTTCCTCATCGTGCAGGACTTCATCAACTCCGCCCGCAAGGAACTGGACGTGTGGGTGGGACCGGGCCGTGGCTCTGCTGCCGGTAGCGTGGTGGCCTATTGCCTGGGCATTACGAAACTGGACCCCTTGAAGTATGACCTGCTGTTTGAACGTTTTCTGAACCCTGACCGCATCTCCCTGCCCGATATCGATACCGACTTCGACGACGACGGGCGCGGAAAGGTGCTGCAGTGGGTTATGGATAAGTATGGACACGAGAATTGTGCCCACATCATCACCTACTCTACCATGGCCACAAAGAACAGCATCAAGGACGTGGCCCGTGTGCTGAAGTATCCGCTGGACAAGACCAATGCGCTCTGCAAGGCCATTCCCGATCGACTGAGCAAGAACGGAAAAGAACTGAAGATGAATCTCGAGAATGCCATCCTGTGTACGCCCGAGTTGCAGCAGGCCGAGGCATCGAGCGACGAGACGGAGGCCGATGTCATTAAGTACGCCCGCATGCTGGAGGGAAACGTCCGTGGAACGGGCATCCATGCCTGTGGCTTTATCATCTGCCGCGACCCCATCTCCGACCATGTGCCGGTCTCTACGGCCGATGACCCGGATTTCCCGGACATGAAGACTGCCGTCACCCAATACGACGGGCATGTCATCGAGTCTACGGGTCTCATCAAGATGGACTTCCTGGGACTGAAGACCCTCTCCGAGATGAAGGAGGCCTGTCGGGTTATCAAGCAGTCAGAAGGCGTGGACATCGATTTGGACAACCTGCCTATCGACGATGAGTTGACCTATAAACTCTATCAGGAGGGACGCACGGTAGGCACCTTCCAGTTCGAGTCGGCCGGTATGCAAAAGTACCTGAAGGAACTGCATCCCACGGTGTTCGAAGACCTGATAGCCATGAATGCCCTCTACCGTCCCGGGCCCATGGATTATATACCCTCGTTCATTGCCCGAAAGAACGGCCGGGAGAAGATAGTGTACGACATCCCCATCATGGAGAAGTACCTGAAGGACACCTATGGTATCACGGTCTATCAGGAGCAGGTGATGTTGCTGTCCCGTCTGTTGGCAAACTTCACCCGAGGTGAGAGCGACGCCTTGCGTAAGGCTATGGGTAAGAAGAAGAAGGACATCGTAGATGCCATGAAGCCTAAGTTCATTGAGGGCGGGAAAGCAAATGGCCACGACCCGAAGGCACTGGAGAAGATATGGACAGACTGGGAGAAGTTTGCCAGCTACGCGTTCAATAAGTCTCATGCCGCTTGTTATTCGTGGGTGGCCTACCAGACGGCCTACCTCAAGGCACACTACCCTTCTGAGTTCATGGCAGCCCTGCTTACTCGTCGCAAGGACGACATCAAGGAGACCTCCAAGTTGCTCGATGAGTGTCAGGCGATGAAGATAGAGGTGTTGGGGCCCGATATCAATGAGTCGCGTGCCGATGCAGCGGTGAACGCCAAGAAGCAGATTCGCTATGGGTTGAGTGCCATCAAGGGTTTTGGCGCAGCCGCTACCGAGGCAGTGGTTCGCGAACGCGACACGAACGGTCCTTTCAAGGACATCTTTGATTTCGTTCAGCGTGTGCCGATGAACGCGGTGAAGAAGAGCGGGCTGGAGTGCCTTGCATTGAGTGGGGCTTTCGACTCGTTCAGCAAGCAGATTACCCGAGAGCAGTTCTTTGCCACGAACCTGAAGGGAGAATGTTTCATAGACGTTCTCGTACGCTATGGCAACCAGTACCAGACGGCACAGCAGGAGGCGCAGTTCTCGCTCTTTGGCATGGATGCTGTGGAGGTCGTGTCCCCAGGTATTCCTACGGCAGAGCCATGGGGCCAACTGGACAGGCTGAACAAGGAGAAGGAACTGGTGGGTATCTACCTGAGCGCGCATCCGCTGGATGAGTTCTCCGTTATCATCAATCGCGTGTGCAACCTGAAGGCAGAACAGTTGGCCAAACTTTCTGAACTGTCTGCCGACACGGAGGTGAAGCTGGGAGGTATTGTAACGGGAATACGCAAGGGCATCAGTCAGAAGATGAATAAACCTTATGGCATTGTCACCATAGAGGATTATTCCGGTTCGGGCGAGATAGCCCTGTTCGGTCAGGACTGGACAAAGTGGGGCAGTTACATGGAGGTGGGTAACTCGTTGTTCATTAAAGCCATGATATCTCCCAAACGCTTCCGTCCCGGTGAGAATGAACTGCGTATCGGGCAGATTGAGTTCTTGCCCGACGTGAAGGATAAAGTCATCGATAGCGTCACCATTCAGATGTCGCTTGAGTCCTTGGATGAGGAGATGGCATTTACCTTCATTCAGTTGGCAGAGGAGAATCCGGGCAATGCCCAACTGTCGTTCCAGTTCATCGACCACGACGGGCAGAACAGGCTAAGCTTCGTTTCCAAGCGGAAGATAACGCTCTCCCGCTCGTTTATGGACTACATAGATAGCAACAAAGAATGTTTAACTTATCAAATTAATTAATTATGGCATTACACATTAACGAAGAGAATTTCATTCAGCTGCGCGAAAGCGGCAAGCCCCTGGTCGTAGACTTCTGGGCTGTATGGTGCGGACCTTGCAAGCGCATGGCTCCCGTTATTGAGGAACTGGCTGCCCAGTATGAGGGCAAGGTGAACATTGGCAAGTGTGATGTGGAGGAGAGCGAGGACCTGGCTACTCAGTTCCAGGTGACCAGCATTCCCACCATTGTCATCATGAATGCTCAGGGTGAGGTAGTGAACCGCCTGGTGGGTCTGCAGAGCAAGGCCAAGCTGGAGGAGGAAATCAATAAATTAATATGATTCCCCTATGGCCACGTTCGAAGACCAACTATTGCAGGATGCTGAGGACGACCGTCTGGCTGTGGAATACATCCGCGGACATCTTCCTCAGGAGATAAAGGAGAAGTTCACCGACGACGACTTGTACTATTTCCTTGATGTGCTGGGAGAATACTACGTCAGTCTTATTGATAAGGCTGGCGACGACGAGGAAGTGGACATCGATGTGGAAGCCACTGCCCTTCATCTGGCAAAACAGGCGAAGAAGGACGAAATGGGGGAGTTCGACCCCGAAGACATTCGTTGGGTGGTGGATGCCGAGCTTGACTACGGGGAGTCGTTGGAGACGTAGCGTTTAGGGCAGGGTCACAGCCTGACCTTCCGGGTACCATCGGGGAGTTCCTCAATGGTAACTTTTACCGTATCGTCGGGCAATACCTCCTCAATGAGCTCGGGCCATTCGATAAAACAGAGGTTGCCGGAATAGAAGTAATCCTCGCATCCCATGTCGTAGGCCTCGCTCAGTTTCTTTATGCGATAGAAATCGAAATGATATATGGGGCGGCCATTAGCCGCCTCATATTCGTTTACGATGGCGAATGTGGGCGAGTTGATGACATCTTGCACGCCCAACGTCTCACAGATGGCCTTGATGAAAGTCGTTTTCCCCGCTCCCATCTTGCCGTAGAAGGCAAATACTGTACGCCCGTTAATGGCAGCGACGAACTCTATTGCCGCCTTCTCTATTTGCTCAATCGAGTGTATGCTGATTTCCATAGCTCTTTATCGTTTCTTTCCTTGCAGTGCAATGAGTGGAATGAGCATCTCCTCCATGGAGATGCCGCCATGCTGGAAGGTGTTCTTGAAATAATTGACGTAGTAGTTATAGTTGTTTGGATAGGCAAAGAAATCGTCTCCTGTGGCAAAGATATAGGCCGTGCTCAGGTTCGGTGCAGGAAGCATGGCATGCTGTGGATTGACGATTTCAAATACCTCCTTGGGATTGTAACTGAGATTCTTGCCCAGTTTGTAGCGCAGGTTCGTGTTGGTGTTCCGGTCTCCGATAACCTTGATGGGATTGCTGCAACGGATGCTGCCGTGGTCGGTGGTAAGTATGACTTTATAGTCGCTGCTGGCCAGTGCACGGAAGAGGTCTTTGATGGCTGAGTGGCGGAACCAACTGAGTGTGATGCTACGATAGGCCGCTTCGTTGCTTGCCAACTCCCGCACCATGCGGCTTTCTGTTCGGGCATGGGAGAGCATATCAATGAAGTTGAGCACAGCCACGTTAAGGTCGTATTTCTCCAATTGAGGGAGTTGTTGAACCAGGTGCTCGGCTGCCACGGAATCATTCACTTTATGGTAGGAGAACGTATAGCGGCGACGATAGCGGTCCAGTTGTGTCTGTATCAGCGGAGCCTCGTTCAGGTTTTTGCCTTCCTCCGAGTCCTCGTCAACCCAGAGCTCGGGGAACATTTTTTCTATGGCAGAAGGCATCAGTCCGCTGAAGATAGCATTGCGGGCGTATTGTGTGGCGGTGGGTAGGATGCTCATGTACAGGTCCTCGTCAAAAGAGAACTGGTCGGAGAGTTCACTGGCCAGCGTACGCCATTGGTCGAAACGGAAATTGTCGATGACCAGCAGGAAGACTTTCTCTCCTTTGTCCAAGGAAGGGAAAATGCGTGACTTGAAGATGTCCGGACTCATAAGCGGGCGGTCGTCCGAACCGTCAATCCAACGTTGGTAGTTCTTTTTCACAAACTTGGCAAACATATTGTTCGCCTCGCTCTTCTGCATAGTAAGCATCTCCAGCATGTTGCTGTCGGCATCAGAGAGTTCCTGCTCCCAGAATACCAGACGCTTGTACACTTCGGTCCAGTCTTGGAAAGTCAGCGAGTCGTTGATTTGCATGCCTATCTTCCCAAAATTCTGCTGGTAGTTTGTCTGTGCTACCTCGGAGACAATCTCCCGTTGGTGGATGTTCTTCTTCAGTGTCAGCAGTATCTGGGTGGGATTGACGGGTTTTATCAGATAGTCGGCAATCTTGCTTCCGATGGCCTGATTCATAATGTTCTCCTCTTCGCTCTTGGTCACCATTACCACGGGAGTGGAAGGGGCCATCTCCTTGATACGTGAAAGGGTTTCCAATCCGCTGATACCTGGCATGTTCTCGTCCAGCAGTATCAGGTCATAGGACTGCTCGGCACAGCGGTCAAGGGCATCGAAGCCATTGCTCACAGTGTCCACTTCGTACCCCTTCTTCTGCAGGTACAGAATGTGAGCTTTCAGCAATTCTATCTCGTCGTCTACCCAAAGTAGTCTGTATGTGTTCATCGTCATTCGGTTTTATGGGTTAGAATCCGAAGGGGAAATCGTCTTCTCCCGTGCTCTCTTCTTCTTCAGTCGGAGGCATATCGTCCTCGTCGTAGATTTCTATCTCTGTAGGCTCATCGATAATCAGGTCCTGGGGAATGTCCAGTGGGGCGAACTCGGCATCGTAGAAGTCCTTGTAATCGTCGAAACTGAAGGCTGTGCCGATGAGTTTCAGGTTGTCCTCGCTGATGAGTAGTGTGCGAATGCCCTCAAGTAGCGTCGCCATGTGTCGGTCGCTATAGAGTCTTTGGGCATAGGCGTGTACCTCGTCGTAGTTGAGGAAACCTTTGATGCACATCATCGACAGTCCCTCGTTGTCCAGTATCTCTATTTCGAAGTTCCTCACCATGTAACTGGTGAAGTTGTAGTTCGCCATCTCGTAGAGCAACTGGTCCTCATCCAGACTCTTGGTGGGGTAGGCCAGTACGAAATTAAACGTAGAGTATCGGTCGGCCTTTAGGCTGTCCCCGGCTATTGAGTCTCCCTCGGCACTTCCGAACTTACGTCGTTTCCAGATGTCGCTGCTGTCATACTTGTTGTCGCTCAGCAGTCTTCCTTCCTTCACGCCTTTTACAATGTTGCCCGCCATCTCGGCCACGCCGTCCTTACCGTAGGTTTTCACGATTTCCTCCAGCAGTTCCATGAATTTCTCCCGTTCCCCCGAGTATAGCAGACTCATGGCTTGTATGAACATGATGCGTGCCCGGTGCTTTCCTTCCGGGAAGTTTTGAGCATGGTATTCGTAGGTCCGTGCCACCTCGTCGTAGTTGTTGGCCTGATAGGCCTCGTAGGCTGCGGCATACAGCGAGTCCTCGATGTGTTTGCCGTTTCGGGCAATCATCTCGTAGTTGGGATTAGCCACCAGTATGGCTTTCTTGTCTTCGGGGAAGGAGTCGATGAGCAGTTGTCTGTACGCTTCTGCCCGCTCCTCGTCTTCCATGCGTCCGTACAGCAGGAACAGGTGGTAATAGGTGTCAGCCCTTGACGTTGCATCGTAGTCGGGGAATTCCTCCAGCAGACGGAGCAGCATCTTCAAGGCATAGGGATAGTTCTGTATCTTCTCCATCACGGCCACTCCACCTTGGTAAAGACCGTCACTCAGCAGTTGGTTTGAGGTCTCCATCTGCTCTTCCGTGAACGGAATCTGGGCCAGATAGTATTCGCGGTGGTGAGGGTCGTTGGCCAGCGAGTCACGCAATGCCTGTTCTTCTGCACTCAGTTCCTCGTTATCGGTTCCAAGGGAGTCGCTTTCCTCGTCATAGTTGTATTCCTCGAAGCCGCTATCTGCAGTTACTTGCTTGTTGCTGCGTCGCCAGTCGTCCTCATTGGGGCGTTTTCCCCATTGGCGTTGGAAAGCCTGTTTCCCACTGCTCACCGTCGACGGGTTGTAGAAGTACCATGCGCCACGTTGTCCCGCGTTCGTCGTCGGGGTATTCCCTCGGTTTGCTGTTGAAGGTTGGTTCCCGCCAGCGGTTGTAGTCGTGGCTGTCGTACCATTGGCTGCAGCCTTTTTCGCTTCTTCCTTTTCTTTCTTCTTGAGTGCGTCGATTACGCGGTCTATGGCAGCCAGGTATTCTTTTTCGGGCATCTTGGCCAGGGCTTGCAGACTGTCTTGCAGTTTCACGGCACTCAGATGGGGAGCCGTCTCGTCCAATATCTTTGAACGACGTTCCGTCTCCCTGTAATCCTCGTGTTCCTTATCCAGTATGGACACACATTCTTGATAGGTACGTTGGGCCTCGATGTAGTTCTCTTTCTCCCAATACAGTTGCGAGAGACGCAGCAAGAGTACAGCCTTGGCAATGCCGTTTTTCGTGCTTTCCTCTGCTCCCTTCTCGTAGGCCCCGATGCATTTGGCCGTGTCGCCTTCGCTCAGGTAGATGTTCCCTATGGCATAGTACACTTGGTCCAGGTAGTCCTTGTTCTTGTCGCTCTTGGCCATGCGCTGAAGTTTCTTAATCATCTTCTTTGCCTGACCTTTCGACAACACCTCGGTTTGCAATATGCGGGCGTTGAATTCCAGTTCGTAGGGTGGGTTACTGCGTATGACTTTCGAGAAATACTTGTAGGCATTGGTGTTGTCACCTGTTTCTACATAGAGTTGTCCCATCAGAAAATTCAAACGTGAGCGTTGCAGCTTGTGTTTGGTGTGCTTGATGGTCTCTTTCACTAAGGGAATGGCCTGGGCATACTGCTGGGTCTCGATGTAGAAGGCTGCCATCGAGGCATCCCGTTCCTGTGCACCTTCGATGCTCACGCTGTCGCGCTTCATCTTATTCAGCACATCTTCGGCATCGTAGGGCCATTCCAGTGCCACATAGCAGCGTGCCAACCAAGCCTTGGCTACGCTGTATACTTCCGGCTGTGTGGCATACAGACGTAGGATGTAGTTGAAAGTCGATGCGGCTTCGATGAATTCTCCCTTGTTGTACTGTGCCTTGCCCATCATCAGCCACGAGTTCTTCAGATATGGGTTGAACTCCTTGCGTTGTAGGTATTCTTTTTGCTTGGGTGTCCGTTTCTTGTTCCCGCTTACCTGCGGACGTTTCTTTATGCTGTGCAACTTGATGGCTTTCTCACACTTGGTGATGGCCGTCTCGTAGTTGCTGGTCCCCATCTTGGCGGTGTTCTTGTTCGTCTGAATGCTGATGGGCAATAGCCGGGTGTAGTCATCCTGATGACCTTTCTCCTGGGCTTCCAGTCCTTCGATGTAAGCAAGTTCGCCGTTATACATGATGTTGAAGCGGGCTGCCAGTCCATGGTAGAAACGGGTGGCCGACGTGTTCTTCTTTGTCGAACATGCCGTCGCCAGGACTGCTCCAACCAGCAACAATACTATGCCACGCCTTTTTCTCATTATTCTTGTTCTCTTGTCTTAAAACGAAGTTCTCCCCTGTTTTATTGCCGTCGTTCGCCGATTATCAGAAACACTTCGTCTTTCAGTTCATCGGGCAACTGCACCTGCCGAAGTTGCAGGCTTCTCATCCATCCGGCCACTTCGTCTTCACGCATGGTGTATAGCACATAGCGAAACTCCTCCACCTCTTTTTCCGTATAGTCGCTGCCCTGTCGTCCGCGGTAGGTGTCCAGTTCCTCGTCATCGTAGTATTCAATGTCCTTGCTGACGGCAGCCAACAGGCTATCCTTCTCACACACCTCGTGTTGACCGCAACATTCTATATTCAGGTTTACCAGTGCCATGTTTTTCTTCCTTTTTTTGTTTCCTATGCTTGGCTGATGCAGAACGATGCTTCCCTCAAGTCGTCCCAGAATCTTGGGTACGACTTGCTCACTACTCCAGGATTATTTATTCTCATGCCTCCCAAGCGCAGACTGCAAGGTGCCAATGCCATGGCCATGCGATGGTCCTCATACGTCTCGATGAAGGGATGGGGCTCTTTCTTTGTTCGCTCTCCGTCCCACAGCAAGACACTATCGTCGGCTTCTTGAATGAGGAATCCCAACTTAGCCATCTCGTTACGTAGTGCACGTATACGGTCTGTCTCCTTTATTTTCAGGCTTTGCAGGCCGGTGAAGCAGAAACTTACACCCATTGCCGCACAGGTCGCCACCAACGTTTGGGCAAGGTCTGGCTGGTCCACCAGGTCTAACTTCAGTTGCTTTACAGGGGTTCCGCTTTTGTACAGCCGAATCCCATCACTCAGGAACTCTGTCTCCACACCCAGTGGACGAAAGAAATCCCTTACTCTGCTGTCGCCTTGTGTGCTCTCACGAAAAAGGCCCGGTAACACCACTTCTGCGTCCTTACTTAGTGCCACTATTTCGTACCAATAACTGGCTGCACTCCAGTCGTTCTCGATGCGGAAAGGTATCGGACGATATTTCTGGGGCTTCACTTCTATGGTATTCTTGTCTGACCATGATGCTTGCGCCCCATACGCCTTCATGATGCTTAGCGTCATGTCGATATAGGGACGGCTGACGATGTTTCCTTTCAGTTTTAGACAAAGTCCTTGCTCCAGCGTAGGTGCTATCATCAGCATAGCTGAGACATACTGGCTACTCACGTCGCCAGGCAGTTCCAGTATGCCGCCTTGAAGGTGTCCGCCTCTGATGCGCAAGGGAGGAAAGCCTTCTTCACCTTCATACGATATTTCTGCCCCCAATGAACGTAAGGCATCCACCAGTACACCGATGGGACGATGCCTCATACGTTCGGTACCCGTGATGACGTGTGTACCCGTGATAACGCTCAGGTATGCCGTAAGGAATCGCATGGCTGTGCCTGCTGCCCCAATGTCTATGGTGTCAGGCATTCGCGTCAGCGCATCTACCGTCACCCGTGTATCGTCGCAATCCGACACGTTCTCAGGCCACAACGGGCTTCCGCTCAGCGCATTGATGATGAGAGCCCGATTGCTGATGCTCTTGCTGGCAGGAAGGCTGATGGTAGCTTGGATATGCTTGGGTGCTTCTATGTCGAGGTATTTCATCTGGGACCGTTTTATCTGGTTTCGGGAACAAATTTACGAAAAAGTTTGGTCATAACAAAAAAAGTCCTTACCTTTGCACTCGCAAAAGGAATCGGGATGTAGCGCAGTTGGTAGCGCACACGTCTGGGGGGCGCGAGGTCGCAAGTTCGAGTCTTGTCATCCCGACTCTAAAGGAAAAGCGAGAATGTCAATCGGCACTCTCGCTTTTCCTTTATCTGTCTGTCATCTCTTTTTAGTTCTTGATACTAAATACAACCTTCACGTTCACTTTCTTCTGGTCGCGTCGGTATTGCATGGTCACGGTATGAGTGTCACCCGAGGTGCAGTTCTCGGGGTGGCAACCGTATGACCATGAGTAGAGGTCATTACTTTCGATGAAGACGTGTACGTTGCCTCCATTGTAGTTGGCGGTGTTGCCGCTGGCATTGAACCATGCACCATATTTCTTGGCTGCTGTATTGTCGCCCTCGCTTCCGTCAGCGTTGAGAGGGACAAGTTCTGTGGGAGTACCACCCAGCAACGATGTTACCTGACTTTCGTCGATGGTAAGTTTCTCGCTCTGGTGGTAGCCGGAGGCGAAGCTCATTGAGGCCGACAGCTCAATGATGCTGCCTTCGTTCTTAGGCTTCCCGATGGAGAAGGTTACCACCACGTTCACGGTCTTTTCTCCGCGTTGGTATTGCATGGTTACCACGTGCGTGTCTCCTTCTGCACAATTGTCCGGATGACAGCCGTAAGCCCACGAGTAGAGGTTATTTGCTTCAATATATACGTGTACGTTGCCCCAACTGTAGTCGGCTGTGTTGCCGTCAGCATCGAACCATGCACCATAGGTCCCTGCGGCCGTATTGCTGCCTTCGTAGCCGTCGGCATTCAGGGGTACAAGGCTGGTGGGCGTTCCGCCCAAAAGTGTGGTCACCGTGCTTTCGTCGATGTTTATCTTGTAGTCTTGGCTGTATCCGCCTGCAAAGTCCATTGTAGCCGTCACGTAGATGGTACCGCCCTCCACCTTCACCTCGGGCTCGGGTGTTACCTCTACGTTCTCTTCCCCGGCAGGATAGCCGGCTATCACTTCGTCCAGATAGTTCTTGCGGTTTTGCAGATAGGTCTTCATCTTCTCTATCTCATCGTCCACCACATAGTCGCCTTGCCACCAGTTGGGGTTCGTCAGCGGCCATTTGGCCACATCGCGACGATAGGCCCCCTTCTTCATCTCGTCAACATACTTCTGTGTAACCTCCCAGGGGTGCAGGTACATCGAATCGCTGCGTTCGGCCCATGTCTGCTTGTATTGGGCGGCAAATGTCGGGTTGTTGAACATGTCACGGAAGAACTTGTTGATGTGGTATGATGCGCCCGAAGCTGTGACGGGGTTCTTGCCGTATATCAGCTCCTTGTAGTCAGAAAAATAGGTGTGGTTTTCCGTCCAGTTGCTCCAATCAAAGTCGTAGGCGGCATCCCAGTCCCATGCCGGACCGAAGGTGTATTTCCCGCCTTTGTCCTTATAGAGATAGAGGCTTCGAGGAGCGTCTATCTCCACGTTGTAGAGGAACTCATGCAGTTGCAGTATACCGATGAACGAGGGGATGTCCATCAGGCTGTCCACCAGTTTGTAGTCTTGTGCCTTGATGGCCCGTTCCAGTTGGGCGAAATCCTGCTTGATGGAATCCAGCTTCTCGGCTGGCAAATCCTCGGGCTCCTTCACGCACATGGGCAACTCGTACACCTCGCTCCAGAAATTGTCTGTAGCGTCGGGGCTCAGGCTTGGGCCGTCGTCCTGGTCGATGCTCAACAACAAGCCCTCCGTGGGGTCTATGTTCACGCGGTTGGTACCTATCTCTACTTTTTCCGTCAACTGATACACGCCCACATACTCCCCGTTGAGGAACACCTCTACGAAACGTGTGTGCAACGAGTGAGGCATGCCCAGGTAGCGGGCGGTCTCAAAGGCGAACACGTTCATCATGTCCGTCACGTCGCGGTAGTTCGACAGCAGGTTCCAGTTCTTAGCCTTTTCCAGTCCCAGCAGTTTGCTCTTCTGGTCCAACTTGAACTTGTAGGGTTTCTTTTTGTAGTATATCCAGCTACTGTTCCCTCGGCCGCGTATGCGTCCCGTGCCGCTGTAGTCGGAGTACTCGCCCATACCGTCTATGGAGATGTGGCAGGGCAGCCACGTCTCCTTTACGGTGATGCCCTCGTGGTCTTCCGTGTCGATGTGCATCGAGAAGATGCGATATTTATTGTGCCCCTTGGCCTCGTCGGCCAGGCTGTCTGCGAAGTTGATGCTGTCTATGGCCTCTATGGTGTAGGGCACCACGATTTCCGTCTCATCCTTTTTGAGGAAATGGCCCAACAGCACGTCGTCACCGTCCAGGTCCAGATACTGTGTCTTTTCCACCAGCAGGGGGATACTCCAGTCCACATTGTCGTAGCTATGGTGGATTCTCATCACGCTCTGTCCCTTGGCCAGACCGATGTAGAGTGAAGAAAGAATACAGAATAATGCGATGCGTTTCATAATCTCTAATCCTACTCAATCTTTATCTTATAGGGCAACTGATGGTCCGTCTCCTCCTTGTCGTCCCAAGGGCATTGGAAGTACTGGTCGGGACACCCCTGTACGATGACGAACACCTTCCGTGCCCCGCTCGGTATGGTGTAAGTGGCCACGGCATCCTCGCTTGTGTCGGCCGTGTACATGGGGCTGTAGTCGCGTGAACCGTCGGTCTTCAGCGTCACGAATCCGAAGGCCAGCCGTTCGTGTCCGGCTATCGATGTGCTGTTGTACTGCGTCACGGTAGCCACCTGTGCACCGTCGCCGTTCACCTGCTTGCCTGGGTCACTCGAGGCCAAGTCGCTGCCCGAGGCCAAGGCACGCAAGGTTACCGTTATCTCCTTGCCAGCGGTGGTGCTTGTCTGGGGTATCACGTTGAAGCCCGTGGGCTGGGGACACTGAGCATAGGCCACTTGTTTCCAGCCGTCGGAGAGTGCGTACAGCGTCGTCTTGTAACTCTGGTAGGCCGTGCCGGCATAGGAGCGCATGGCCGTGTAGTCGAAGGTTGCCGTCTTTTGGGCATACTCGAAGTACTGCTTGCACAGTTCGTCGTAACTATTATTGAGATAGATGCGCATATAAGCCTGCGAGGCATCCTCTGGATACTCACTCTCGTTCCAGATACGTCCCAGCGCGTCTATGCCTTGCTTCTCCGTCCAGTAGTATTGCAGCCAGTACGATGCATAGCGCATCCATTCGTGTTCGAAGTGGCGGTGGCAGTTCTGAATCCACACCGAGAAGTGGTAACTGTTGATGGCCTCGGAAGGATAGTCCTGATGGGCCTGCCACTGGGCACATTGCTCCCAGAAGCCGCAGCCTCCGTTGCTGCCTGGGTAGCCGTAGCGGAACCCCGAGTGGCTGTCGTTCTTCTTTCCGCGCAGGATGTTGTCGCAGTACGTCTGGTACTGGAAACAGTGTCCTATCTCATGGGCGATGGTGGAACCCACGGGCTGACACGTATTGGGGCTTACCCATAGCGTGCCTATCTTGTTGTCCGAACCTGAGCCTGTGGCCAGCCAGTCGGTCATGTCCAACAGGTACATAAGCATCTTGTAGTGGTCCAGTTGCGACTGGTTGCTGCCTGTGACACACATCTTCAGCGTTTCCACGTTCGTCTTATAGAACTTCTCTGCCTTCGCGAGCATGTCGTTGATGTCCACCGTCAGTCCGCTCACGCTGCCCGTTACCTTGCCGTCGGAACTCAGTTCGCCGAACGTCTTGTCCCAGAACACCACGAAATGCTCCGACTCCTTGCTGTGCTTGAAGGTCCAGCGGTTAGTTTCCACTGTATAGTCGTTGTTATAGTTGGCATCGCTCGTAGTGGGCTTCCACAAGATACGTCCCGGGTCGCCTATCACCAGTGCGGCACCTTCCGAGCCGTTCACGCCCGTCAGGCGATAGTCGGCATATCCTTTCTCATACTGGTCGCTGTAACGGCGCAACACAGGCACCGTGCCACGGGCGCGGAACTCAATGCTGTCCAGTGACGAGAAGTCCATCACAAACTGGTTATCCTTGAAGCGGTTGTCGTACTTCACCCACAGCGAGTCCTGGGCACAGGCGTTGCCACCTATCAGTGAAAGCACGAAGAGGAATGATACTATGCGTTTCATCTTTTCACGTATTTCTTACCTTTTATTATATATATACCCTTACGCATGTCCTGCTTTGCTATGCGTCGGCCTTGCAGGTCATACACCGGAGCGTTCTCGCTCTCTTCCTCGACGCTTGCCTCCGGGGCATCCACAGCGTCCACCTCCTGCACCTCGAAGCGTATCTCCTTGATACGGCTCTGTCGCACCGTGGTAGTGCCCATGTCCATCACTCCCGTCTCCAGGTTCCACATCGGTCCCGTGAAGCCGTCGTCGGCTTTCAGATACGCCGTCAGCGGGTTGCCGCTCACGCGTACCACCTTCATCACCAGCATCTTCACTGTCGATTGTGCCGTCACCTTCACGGGCAGCAGGGCAAGCAGCAGAAGTGCCAAACTCAAAACGTTCTTTAGGTTCGTTTGTTTTTCCATGTCTTACTCATTAGATTTTGCCTGCAAATTTACGGTTATTATCTATCAAAGGCAAACAAAAAGTGTGAATTCTACGTTAAATCTACACTTTTTCGTCCAATAACTACCATTTTCTTCACTTTTTGCCATCAATTTGCTTGGTGATAAGGAAAAATTCGTTAGTTTTGTGCAGTAATTAGTGACGGATATACATTTTATAAACCATTTAAAATAACAAAAGCATGAGAAACATTACTCTTAGTTTCAAGCGTCTCTTTGCTGCCGTGCTTTGCCTTTGTGGCATCTCGGCCTATGCTCAGGACGCTATCACAGTAGGCGAAACCTCCGTGCCCGTAGTGGCTACAGAGATCGTCAACGTGGAGGATTACGAAAAGCAGGCGTATGGTGGTCTTACGGCAGAGTATGACGCTGCTAAGTTGGCTACCGCATTGGGTGTTGAAACACTTGCCGATGCCAGTCTCTACATTGTGAACGTGACCGACGGTGTAGCCAATGAGAACACCACCGACGGTTGGCGCAACGGTGCAGGTGACCTCTGCGGTTGGGGTGATATCAAGGATGATGTCAAAGGTTACTGCGTGAAGATCTATGAAGTTGATGCAGTGGATGATGAAGGTCAGCCACTATTCGACCACTGGGGTAGCATCGACTACTTGGGGGCACATCCCAATAAAGCGTGGACTGTAGGTGAGACCTTCACTGCTCTCTGGGGCTTCGTTGCCAACGACAAGGCAGCCCTCGTAAAGGTGGTTGTCACCTTTGCAGTAAATCCTGATGCTCCCGCAGAAGCTCCTGAAGCAGAATTGGATATAACTAAAATAACAGAAGTAGGGAGAACAGAGTGTCGTACAGAGCGTTATTCAACAAGTGGCTATTCAACAACAGCCATGGAGATATATGTTCCCGATATGGCAGAAAAGCTGGGAGTTGAAAAGACTGAACTTGCTTCTTACTTCGCAAATGATGTGTATGTAGCTTACGCAGAGCGTGAAATGGGTTACAAAGTTGACTCTCTTCAATTGTTGACAGAGACAGATGGATGGCTGATGCGTGTAGCGGAAAATAACGAAGGAATTGCAGGAGACCTTTTGAATGAGGCATGTGGAGCATATTATAGTGCTAACTGCTCCTACTATATCCAAGGAATGTCATATAGCGCAACAGGAGACTCCGTAAGTTTCGTTGTAGGTCAGTATCCTGGTAATTTGCAGGTAGGTGACTCATTATACTGCAATTTATATATTATGAATGGTGATAAGGCTTATGTTATAAGTCATAGCTTGGTTATTGTTGAGCAGGAGAAATTACCATTTAATGAGATGACAAAGGTTGGTGAAGAAAGTTACACCTATACGATGGAGCCAGCTAGTAGTTATGCAACAGAAGCTTTTGCCTCATTTGATTTGGCTGCAATCGCAGAGTTGATGGGTTGCCAGGCTGATGAGATATTGCTATATCCCAGAGACAATGATGGATTCTCTTTGATGGCTCCTAATACGACAAATAGTGGATGGTGGTTTAATAAACTTGGTTATCCATGCGATTGGTCTAATGATGTAGACAATGGTTCTTATTTCTACATAATGCCCACCAATGAAGCTGGTGATTTCAGCAGTCTTTCTGTTGGACAATATCCAGGCATGTGCAGTAATGGTGACACATACTCAACCGTAGTTTATTTGACCGATGGTGCAACAGCATACTATCAGATTAATTTCACTTTAAATATTGTCGCTGACCCCGAAGACCAGTTAAACTGGGTAAGTGTAGGCTCTCGCAGTGTGACCATTAAGCAACATGCATCTTATTCTGGTTATACATGGTCTGTAGGTGCTTCTGTTATCAAGTTTACTGATTTGAACGAGTTGATTGGAACGACTTCTCCCACTTTGTATGGTGAGGCTCAAGGTGAGAATCTTGAGGAGCCTTATTCCAAGGCTTATTCTTGTGATCCTAACCCTGGTTTCTATATGACGGACGACGGGAAAGTTTCCAAATGGGCTGATTCTGAGTCAAAATGGGCGATGTCTATTGCACAGACCAAGTCTTCCGATGAGATTATATTACAGACAATATATAAGCCTGGAACTGTAGTTGCTGGAAACGTATATAAGGCAAGATTCTATCTGGTAAATAAGGCAAACGGCCGCATGGTTACAATTAAACTTACCTATACTCTTGTAGAGGACGATGTAGAAGAAAGTGCTGGAGGAGCTGGTGAGGAAGTAGGACGTATGGCTATAGCATTCCCCTTAGAGGAAAATCCTGAAACTGGTAATGAGTATGCCAAATCGTTTGACTTATCAGTAGTAGCCGAAGCATTGGGATGCACCGAAGACGATTTGGAGGAAAGTGCTACATTTGTTGACGTAGAAGGAACCACAACCCCTGTTCAACCTGCAACTGGTCTGAATTTCGATATCGAAGGAAATATAGTTGATATTAATCCTGTATTCGGAATCTTCTACGAGGGTGGCGAGCTTGTTGTCTTCTTGGATGAAGTACAGGCAAGTGAGATCACGGATGATTTCGATAAGACAATTGAAATCTGCTTCCTTTATGGTGGTAAGATGTACGTGCTTGAGGTTCGTTTCCTGAGCCCCGAGCTCTACACGGGTATCAAGACCGTAGAGCAGGCAGGGCAGCGCAGCAACGCCATCTTCGATCTCAGCGGTCGTCGCGTGGAGAAAGCTGTGAAGGGTGTCTACATCCAGAACGGCAAGAAGGTGCTGAAGTAACCTTCTGTCTGACGATACTTTTGCGAAAGGGATTTCCTGCGGGAGGTCCCTTTCTCGTTTGTCCCAGCCCTTGGATGCTCGGGACGGAGGGTCTGGAGGCTAAGCGGGATGCGTCCGAAGGCTCGGGGTGGAGCGTCCGGAGGCTAAGCGGGAAGCGTCCGAAGGCTTGGGGCGGAGGGTCCGGAGGCTAAGCGGGATGCGTCCGAAGGCTTGGGGCGGAGGGTTAGGGAGGCTCAGAAGGCCTGGTCCTTGGGCCAGTTGACAAGGAACACGTGCTCGGTGGCACGCGTGAGGGCGGTGTAGAGCCAGCGGAAGTAGTCGGGGGTGAGCATCTCGGGAGAAAGGTAGCCTTGATCGATGTAGACGTGCCGCCATTGTCCGCCTTGTGCCTTGTGGCACGTTACGGCGTAGGCGTACTTCACCTGGAGGGCGTTGTAGTAAGGGTCCTGTTTCACGCGCTGCAGGAGGTCGCGTCGGTTCTTCAGCTCCGGGTAGTCGGCACAGACAGCGTGGAAGAGCTTCTGCTGTTGCTCTTGGGTGAGAGCCGGGGCCTCGGCCTGGAGGGTGTCTATGAGCAGCGTGACATCGATTTCGAGGTCATCGTAGTCGGGCAGGCGCAGGGTGGCATCGGCAAAGCGGAAGCCGTAGAAGGAGCGTTCGTTGCGTATGCGGCGTACCAGAGCCATGTCGCCGTTGGCCAGGAAGTCGATGCCGTCCGTTTCCTGTGAGGTGTCGGACGCAGGTTCTTCTGGTGTCGGCTTTGCTGTGGACGGGCCTGCTTCGTGGGCGGAGGTCCAGTAGTAGTTGTTGCGGACGACGATGAGCTGGTCACCTCCCTCGAGCAGTTCCTCGCGGTCGAGTATGCGGGCACGTATGCCGTTGTTGTAGACGATGGCCCGGCGGTTGCTTCGTGTCACCACGATGGTGTCCTCGGTGCCGCAGCGGCTGTAGCTCTGTTCGAGGGCGTCGATGAGTTCGTTGCCTGGCACGAGGGTGACGTCGGCCATGAGACGAAGGCGGGGGAGCGCGTGGGTGAACTGCTTGCGGATGAGGTCGCGCAACGAGGTGGCGTTCCACAGTATGCCCGAGTCCTTGACCTGGCGCACCACTTGGGTGAGGGCGTGGCTGCGGACGGTGAGCCCGTAGACTTCCAGTTCCTGTGGGTTGAGGGCCGGACTCAGCTCCTCGCCCACGGGAGGGAGCTGGGCTGCGTCGCCAATGAGCATGAGACGGCAGCCAGGACCTGCGTAGACGTGGTGTACGAGGTCGTCGAGCAGACGTCCGGTGCCGAACATGCTGCCTGTCGTTCCCTCGCCACCTATCATCGAAGCTTCGTCGACGATGAAAAGGGCTCCGCGCAGTTGGTTGGGCGTCTGTTCGAAGCCTACCATCTCGGGCGAGAAGCTCTTCTGCCGATAGATTTTGCGATGGATGGTGTAAGCAGGTGTCTGTGCGTAGTGGCTGAACACCTTGGCTGCACGGCCCGTGGGAGCAAGGAGCACGACGGTTCGGTGCAGGAGGCGGAGCGACTTGACGAGTGCCCCTACGAGGGAGGTTTTTCCGGTTCCGGCATAGCCCGTGAGAAGGAAAAGTTCGTCGCATCGTGGGGTAAGGAGGAAATCGACCCACTTTTCCACCACTTCAGCCTGCTCCGAAGTGGGGTGGTGGGGGAAATTTCTGAGGATTAGCGTCTGTAATTCGTCTTTTATCATGCCGAAAGCGCAAAAAACACCCTAAAAAGTGGGAAGTTTGATTTATTTATCTTATTTTTGTGCTGCGAATGTACAAATAAAAATCAAATAACAAGCATGAAAAAGGTAATTAATGTCGTTTTGGGCCTCTGCGCACTGGCCATGTTGTTCCTTTGCTATCGCAGCATAGCCGACCAGCAGCAGTTCAATGCCGACGTGAAGCAGCACGAGGCTGACGTGAAGGCACGCCTGATTGAGATTCGTGAGGCCGAGGAGGCTTACAAGGCTCAGAAGGGTGAGTATTGTAACAGTTGGGATACGCTGATTGCGTTCATCAACGAAGGAAAGTTGCCTACTATCCGTAAGGAGGGCACTCTGTCTGACGAACAGATGGAGAAGGGCCTGACGGAGAAGAAGGTGGGTGAAATTCTGAAGCGCGGAAACGCTGCCGAGATAGCCGCCAACGGCCTGCAAGGCTTCGTTCGCGACACGGCATGGGTGGTGCTGAAGGATTCGCTCTATGGTGCCGACTACGATGCCAGCCAGATTTGCTACATCCCTCACTCTGCCGACAATGGCGGCGAGCCTAAGAAGTTTGACCTGCTGGCCGTGTGGATTAAGACAAAGAGTGATGCCATCATTCCCGTGATGGAGTGCACAGCTACGTACGACACCTATCTGGTGGGCGAGAGCAAGCAGTGGCAGCGCGAAGTTGTGAACCGCACTGAGTTTGCCGAGGGTCAGGGTAACTTCCCCGGTCTGAAGATTGGCGATGCCAGCCTGACGTGGAACAACAATGCAGGTAACTGGGAATAATCCTTTCACCGATAAAAGACTATCCATCCGCGTTGCTACGGATGGATTTTCTTTTTTTACCCCGCAGGGAAGGCAAGACTATGCGGTGGGGCAGGATGCGTCGCTGGCCGAACAACTGGATGCCGCGCTGCGGAAACACCTGTTGCTGAAGACCGAATACAGGGAGGTGCGCCTCTTGTCCGACTATCCTGCCACGCGCATTCCCTTGGACGAGTTTCGCAGCGAGGAGGCGCAGTCGCTCTATCGGCTGACCTTTGGAGAGGACAGTCTCACCGGGCTTACCATCCGCTACGAGGTGATACCCTCGTTGGAAGTGGTGGAGGTGTTCCCCGTCAGCAGTGACGTGGTGGAGACGGTGCAGAGGCATTTCCCCCAGGCAACGATACACGGGTGGTATGGACAGCTGCTGCAGGACACCTTCGACCTCTGCCGTCAGCAAGAGGGTGAGGAGCGGACGCTGTACGTCAACCTGCAAGGGCACGGCATGTTTGTGTACTCGTTTGCCGAAGGACGTTTGCAGTTTGCCAATTCCTACACCGCACGCGAAACCTCGACACGCCAGTATTTCATCCTCTACGTGTGGAGCCAGTTAGAGATGGACCAACAGAAGGACAACTGCGTGCTGTGGGGAGGAGACGAGGAACTGACGGGAGGACTGAAGAAATTCATTCGTAACATACAATGCGTGTAGTCACAGGGAAATACAAGGGCCGCCACTTCGACGTGCCCCGCACGTTCAAGGCCCGTCCGACGACGGACTTTGCTAAGGAGAATCTGTTTAATGTACTGCAGGGCTACCTTGACTTGGAGGACGCTCATGCGCTCGACCTCTTCTCAGGCACGGGAAGCATCACACTGGAACTGCTCTCGCGAGGCTGCTCTCGCGTGGTCTCGGTGGAAAAGGACCCGTTGCACTATCGGTTTATCACGAGTTTCTTAGAGAAACTGCACGATGAGGCTGCCTTCCCGGTGCGAGGCGACGTGTTCAAGTTCCTCGCGACGGTACACGAGCAGTTTGACTTCATCTTTGCCGATCCCCCTTACACGTTGGAGGGCATAGCGGAGATTCCCGACCTGGTGCTTGACTACAACCTGCTGAAGCCCGACGGGCTGTTCGTATTGGAACACGGAAAAGGGGATGACTTCGCGAGCCACCCCCGTCTCGTTGATCACCGTCAGTACGGCAGCGTGAATTTCTCTTTCTTTAGATAAAAAGAGGATGCCGAGAAGTTGTTCTTCCCGGCATCCTCTTTTCTTACAATATCGTGCAACCCTGGCAGGGCTTGAGCTGCTTGAAGAAATCGTTGCCCTTGTCGTCCACGAGGATGAAAGCGGGGAAGTCTTCGACACGAATCTTCCAGATGGCTTCCATACCCAGTTCGGGATACTCGACGCACTCAATTGACTTGATACTCGACTGGCTCAATACGGCAGCCACGCCACCGATGGTGCCCAGGTAGAAACCGCCATGCTTCTGGCAGGCATCGGTGACCTGCTGTGTGCGGTTGCCCTTGGCTATCATTACAAGGCTCGCTCCGTTGGCTTGGAATTCGTCGACGTAGGGGTCCATGCGGTTGGCCGTCGTCGGGCCCATCGAACCGCAGGGGTAGCCCTCGGGTGTCTTGGCAGGTCCGGCATAGAGCACGGGATAGTCCTTGAAATACTGAGGCAGACCCTCGCCAGCGTCCAGACGAGCCTTCAGCTTGGCATGGGCGATGTCGCGGGCCACGATGATGGTGCCCTTCAGGTTGACGCGGGTGCTCACGGGAT
>ERZ842401.476-NODE-476-length-58623-cov-5.427179_pt1 | contig 58623 bp, 41 predicted proteins | sample MGYA00521270_ERZ842401 | MGnify/ENA primary metagenome ERZ842401 (study PRJEB31892, sample SAMEA3878208) | bioreactor metagenome | biome: Moose rumen | place: Sweden | collected 2011-10 | study: EMG produced TPA metagenomics assembly of the PRJEB12797 data set...
AGCCGCCATAAGGACTGCCGCTGCAATAAATAAGAATCTGTTAAACCTTTTCATCTATTAATCCCATTCATAATTCTGACCAAGAGCCGGATTGATGGTATATGCCGCAAGAGGAATAGGACGGCAATACTTTCTGGGCTCCCACTTGAGGCCATACTTGTAAACAAGATATCCATGATCTCCCTCAGAGAAGAACCAGTCAGTATTGACAGCGTCACTCTCGGACTTGATAGGATAGCAAGTTGTAGCGTTGGTAGCTCCGTCAGAAGCCTTCTCGAAGGTATATGTCATGCCCTCGAAAACAAGACCGTCAGCAGCTTCCTTCTCTGTCACCCAGATACCTGCCCAGCCGACACCATTGTATCTTCTGACGACAAGGTCTGCCTGGCCATAACGGTAGATATCAGCTTGACGAAGCTCACTTTCAAAGGTCAGCTCGGTAACCCTCTCACGACGGATTTCAAGCATAACGGGAGAGATGTTGGTCGCAGGGTTGACAAGGTCTTTGGTATAATACTCATAGAGCCAAGGATCCCTTTCGGTGGGATAGACATTAGTAACGCCCGCCCTTTCGCGGAGGGCTCCAACTGTCTTATTCCAAATATCCACGGTCATCTCGCCAAGAGCCTCTGTAGCCTCTGCATAATTGAGAAGCACCTCTGGATAGCGGACAATAGGAATACTGCTCTCATCGATACTGTTCTGGAAGTGCGTGGCATCCGGAATACTCCACTTGACAATCTGATATCCTGTCTTGCAGAAAGAGAAATCTATCGTCTCATGAGCAGACTGTCCAGACTCGTTGAGTATCTCCCTGCCGGGTCCAAGCACAGTTGCGGCAAGTCTCAAATCCCTTCCGTTGAACTCCGTATTGATGGACTGCTTTGCCTCGTCATCGGAAATCGGGGTACCATCAACTTTCAGGAACATACGGACAAGATCTTTAGTACCGGAATACTGCTGTCCGAGTGTCGATGAGTGGAAATATCTGGTATAAGAATGACGGCCGTTAACATCTGTAAGGAAGGTCTTTCCCCATATAACTTCTTCAGGAATGAGTTTGTCACTGATAAAGAGTGAAGGATAGTCTTTCACAAGGGTATATCCTCCGTTATCAATAACGTCTTTCGCATAAGTCTGAGCAAGTCTGTAAAGATCCTGAGGGGTCTCGTACTGGTTGTTCCACGGCTTGTTGGTTGCAGGGTTGACATGAACATTCTCGCGGAATGCTGCCTCATAAAGGAAGAAGCGGGAAGCATAAGCCTCAACTATATCCTTGCATATTACGGAACGCTCGTCAGTCTTGAACTTGCCGTTCATCACATTAGCGCAAGCGAACTTGAGGTCCTCGGTCATCATATGGAATACATACTCGCGGTCATCGCGGGGGCCGTAAAGGATAGCCGTATCAGTAGGTTGGACGTAGTGCTCTACCCAGGGAATATCGGAGAAGAGTTTAATCCTGGACATATAGTTATACGCTCTCCAGAAGCGAGCCACTCCTTCATAATGGTTGTAGATATCCTCTGAGACTTTCTCTTTTGCTCTTGACATGTTGTCGAGCATATAGTTGGTCCTTCTGAGGAACCCCCATGACCACGAGCCCTGACGGGAGCTATCCCACTCAACGTCTGAGCGGAAGAAATCCGTAGAGGTCTTTGTTGCAATCAAATCGTTATAAGCATCCCCTCCGGCCGTTTCTGTATAATCCGGCATATAGCTGTTGAGCATGCCGTTGGCATACATCTCAAGTTCAGCCTCAGAGGCGAAATAGGTCTCTGCGCTAAACTCATTGATAGGCTCCCTCGTAAGGAAATCTTCGATTGAGCAAGAGCTGATTCCAAGAACTGCAAAGGATGCGCAAAGGAAGTAAAATATCTTTTTCATAATTCTTTCCTCCACTGTTTACTGTTTATCAATAATTACGCAACGGGAAAGTTCCGGAAGGTCGGATATATCTGCGACCTGATACGTAACTTCGTATGAATCCTCGCTGACACCGAGTTCGCGCATAAGGGTGGAGACCGCATTTGCTCTCTCCTTGGCAAGACGCTGGTTGAGTTCAGTATTACCCGTACCGGCATCAGCATTGCCCTTGAGGGAGAAGTTGATCTTCTCGCCTGCAGAGATAAGGTTACGCACTGCTTCGGCCACACGGGCTTTTTCACTGGCTGAGAGCGTGCTCTTTCCAATCTCGAAGTATGCCACGATAGGATTGAACTTAAAGCTCTCCTTCTCAATAACTTCAACCTTTGTCTGAGTAGTAGCAACCGGGGCAGGAGTTTCTTTGAGCTGACTACGAAGAGCGTCAATCTCTTTTTGAAGTGCATTCTTTTCGTCATCAGCCTTCTTCTGGGCTGCGGCAAGTTTTTCTGCAGCAGCTGCTTCAGCAGCAGCGACAGCCGCATCGATAGCGGCCTTGGCACTGGCTGCAGTTGCTGCTGTAGCTGCAACGGGGCCAGCGACTTTCTTGGCAGCGGACTGGGCACCTGCAAATGTCAGGTTGACACCGAAGGTGAAGGTACGGAGCATCGGGTAGCTATAACCTTCACCGACTCCGGAAAGGCCATAATAGCTGGCACTGGTACTGTCGAAGTCGGAGTCACCGATAGAAATGACCTCCGGGTCGAACATCTTGGTACGCTTGAATAGAGGAGACCATGTCCACAGATTCTCGATAGAAGCATAAATTCTGAGGTTGGAAACGTCTATCTTTCTTGTAAGAGTCTCCGGGAAGGTATAATCGAGCGTGAGGTTCTTCAGACGAATGTAAGCGACATTCTGGAGATAGTGGTCGTTCTCATATGTCAGAGGACCGACGTTACGGTTGGCTGAATAACCAACACGGCGTGACCAGTAAGGGTTGGAGTCATAGTTGGTAACAGTCCAGTTCGGTGTGCTGTAATCCACATGAGCATAGTTGTCACCAATCTGCTCATAAGTCAGATATGGGCTATAAGGCCTGTTATACTGGCCGTAGAAGAAACCGGTCTCGACCGTAGGATACCAGTCTCTCTTGCCGACACCCTGGAAGAACATACTGAGACCTGCACCGGCCCACTTGAAATCGAGATTGATACCATACTGATAACGAGGAGTAATGTTACCGATTCTCACAAGGTCACCGGAGTCCTCTACAGTATAATTTCCGTAGTTGATATCACCGTCTCCGTCGATATCTACGAACTTGAGGTCACCAGCATACTCACGGAAGTTGGATCCATTCTTATGGAATGAGTCGGTAGCCCAGTTGTTGGCTTCCTCATTGTCACGGAAGATACCGTCCGTACGGAATCCCCATATTTCACCGAGTTCCTTGCCAGCATAATAGTTATTGATAATATGAGTGGTAGTCTCATACTTGGTAACCCATGTACGGCTGTCCCAGATACTTCCCTTGATGCTGTACTGGAAATCCTTTCCTGCAAGTTTGAACTGATCTCTCCAAGAAAGAGTAGCCTCCCAACCATCGGTCTTGAGGGCTGCATAGTTTCCGGTCGGAGAAGAGGTAGAGCCATAGATGGCAGGGATTTCAGGACCTGCGGTAATAAGGTCGTCGGTAATACGGCGATAGATATCACCCGAGAAGGACAGACGGCTACGGAGCATATCAAGATCGAGGCCGACATCATAAGTTGTAACGGTCTCCCAAGTTAGGCTGCTCGGGATAGGGGTAGGCTGGGTCGTGTAGTTTGCCTTTACACCACCGATAACGATTCCTGTCTTGCTAACGCCCATGGTCTCGAGGAAGGTATAAGGGCTTACAGTACCATTTCCGAGTGATCCCCAGTTAGCCCTGAGCTTTAGATTGTCGAGCCATGTGCGGGACCATCTCATCCAGGGTTCTTCGGAGACTCTCCAACCTGCAGAAGCCGAAGGGAAGAAACCCCACTGCTGGCTGGTCGGGAACTTGGAGGATCCGTCATAACGGGCAGAAACCTCAAAGATATAGCGGCGCAGAAGAGTGTAGTTGGCACGGCCGAAGAAACCTATAATGCCGTAGCTGCTGTCATTCTGCTCAATTTTGATATCGGTTCCGTCGAAGAGCTCATAAGAAGAATACTTGTCAGGGAAAAGCATTCCCTTTCTCTGGAGATAGAAGCGGTTGTACTGATAGTTTTCAAGATTCCATCCCCCGACAACATTAAGTTCATTGTTGGGACCGAGCTTCGGAGTCCATGTAGCGACCACATTGGCCTGAATCTGATCAGTATCATAAGTCCAGCGAGACTTATATGATGCCTCCTGGGTCACATAGGCAGTCGAAGAACCGGGAGCGGTGTAGAATGTCAGAGGAGCACGATAACGCTCTCTCCAGCGACGGATTCCGCGATATCCGAAATCTCCGCGAATCTTAAGGACATCCTTGATGATATTCAGGTTGATTCCGGTAGTGGTTGTGATTACAAAATTGGAATCGTCCTGTCCGGTGTTGCCTTCGATAAATGAAGCATAGGAAGTCTTGTTTGCGGCCAGCGCAAAAGTGCCGTCATAGTTGTAAGGGACGAGAACCGGCTGTCCGTGCTGGTCTACCTGGTGACCGACGAGGGATCCGGTCGTAAACATCGGCTGAGTCTGGCTGCTACGATAGATAGAGGTATTGTTATCGATTGATAGCCAATCGTTGACCGCGAGTTTAGCCTTGTTTCTGATTGAATATGTATTGTAATTCTCATCACCCATATTGTAGATACCGTCCTGACCATAGTAACGGGCGGTAAGATTATAAGAAAGCCTCTTGCTAGAGCCCCTTACGCTGAGGTCGTGGGTCTGAGAACCGTAGTGTCTCTTGTAGAAGAACTTGAGCCAGTTGGTATTACCGTAGTAGAGGAACTGCTTGCTGCTTCCAAGAGAGTATCCTGTAGGGTCGTCTGCGAGGACACCATACTCGTTATAATCCATACCCTCTGCGCGAGCTGCGGCAATTGCACGATAGGAATCCAGATATGTGGTTCCACTCATTGCAACATTCTGGGTATTGATGGTCGTTGGTACTTTACCGGAAGCTCCCGGAACAGCAGCGTCAGCCGCATAAAACTCATAGAAAGCCTCGAGCCACTCAAGTCCGTCGGAAACGATGTTGTCTTCCCACTTTATAAGTCTTTCATTGATCGAGTAGGAACCGCTGTAAGATATTGACAGTTTTTCGTCTTTCGCCTCCTTGGTAGTGACGAGAATAACTCCATATGCTGCCCTTGCACCATAGATAGCTGCAGAAGAAGCATCCTTGAGGACAGCAACAGTCTCGACATCATTGGGGTTGACTTGGCTGAGCGATCCTTCGACACCGTCGATTAGAACAAGTGCCGAGCCGCCGTTTCCGATACTGTGGCCGGAACCGGATGCGCTGGTAGCGCTCGCACGGGTATTGTAGGATGTCTTGTTGCCACGGATGTAAACACCGCCGGAGTGGCTGGCTTTACCGTCTGTCTGGATAATGTTCAGACCGGCGACCTGTCCCTGGAGGGAACGGGTAATATTGCTGTTCGGGCGGTCTGCGATGACTTCTCCGTCGAGGTTCTCTACAGACCCTACGAGCTGTGTCTTCTTAAGGGTACCGTAACCAACGACGACAGTCGCATCAAGGGTCTCCGCATCAGTTTCGAGAGTGAAATTGATTGAAGCCCGGCCGTTAATCGGTGTCTCAATTGTCTTGTAGCCGAAGAACTGGCAGATTAGTGTGCCGTTCTGGGGCGCTTTAATCGAATAGGCACCGTTGGTATTGGTAACGTCACCTATACTGGTGCCTTTTACCATTATGGCAGCTCCTGGTACTGGTTCTCCCGTACTCGCGTCGTAGACCACACCGGAAACCGTCATATTCTGTGCAAAAACGGACATACTCATGAGTAGACCCACGAGCGCCGCCGCACAGGAGAAAATCTTGATTTTCATAACTTGGTCCTTGTGTTTTCGTTAATAACATCTTGCAAGTCAGGACGCCGTCGATGCGAAAATCAGATTGAATTCAAGGAATTGATTAAATAATAATTAGTTACGTTTTAAATTGTTAAAATAGTTAATATATCATCAGGCAAAGTTAAAAAAAATCCAAAAAAAAACACATTAAAAAAATAAAATGCCTATATTTGCCTCCGCAAGTCAGACGTAATTCGGCCGGTTCCGGCCAAGATGCTTTTCAGTTTTGTTTGTCAAGGAGCGTTCCAAAAATGGAGCGATCAAACGTATTGTTTTAACCAACAATTAACAGACAACAAGTATGAAATCGTTAAAATTTCTGGCAACTGCTGCTATCGTGTCGGCCTTCGCTCTCACAAGCTGCGTCCAGGACGTGCTTGAGACCGGAATCGACACCAGCAAGCCGGGTGTGACCAATCTCACCTATGGAGAGGTCGCTCACGGAAGCAAGACCATGACTTTGTACTGGTCAGGCGCCGAAGCAGTCAATGCAGGTGCCACTTCCTTCTCCGTCCAGTTCGTTGAGAACAAGGACACCCTCGGAGGAAAACTTCTCAAACCTGACATGTATGACCCGTCCATCAGCAAGACTGTGGACGTAGTCAAAGATGAAGACGGACTCGTCGCTTCCACGGACTTCTCAGCCACAATGGAAGGCCAGACCGTCGGCAACAAGTATTATATCCGTGTAAGGGCCAACTATCCCATGTCTGTCTACTCTGACTGGACTTGGCTAACTGATGCTCAAGGAAATATCGCCTATTTCAAAGTCGGCCGCGGAGTCATCACTGAAGGCATCGAAGATCCTTATCTCTTCAAGGTGACCGGAACATCTACAGGACTTATCGTCAAATGGGATGCCATCCCAGGAGCATCGTCCTATCAGATCGAATACAAGAAATCAAATGAATCTTCATGGATTTCTGAAATAGTCCCCGCCGGAGATGATGTTGCCACCGTTCTAAAAATCAAGAATCTCCCTTCAGAGACATCCTATGATGTCAGAGCTAAAACCATCACCTCTGCCGGTGATTCAGATTACTGTGATGTGCAGACAGTCTCTACCCGTAAGCCCGGATCCTTCCCTAAATCAATGAAGGATGCAAAGGAACTTATCGAATGGCTTGAAGGCGGTGTCGTTGAGGTTGAGCCCACAGACGTATTTACAATTACCGGTGATATCGACCTTACAGGACAGACCTTCACTGCCATGGACGAGTCTCTCCTTGGTACATTCGACGGAGGCGGACACACAATCAAGGGAGTCACTTCTACCCTTCTCTATGATATTGAGACCACAGGTATAGTCAAGAACCTCACAATCGAAGGTTCGATTGACTCATCCGATGAGGACTTTGCTGCTCTCGCTCTTACTAACAAGGGAACCATTACAGATGTCGAGGTCAAGGCCGACATCAACTACAATGCCACCTCTTCAAGTCTGATGAAAGTCGGTGGCATAGTTGTAGAGAATACCGGGACCCTCAAGAAAGTGACCTATTCCGGCACACTCTCAGCGACATCCTCACAGGCAGTAGCCGGTACTATCGTTATCGGAGGCCTTGCGGCCTACTCTTCAGGCGTAGTCGAGGAAAGTGCCAATAAAGGCCCCGTCAGTTTCAAGACCGCTAATTATATCCAAGGAATGTCGGTCGCCGGTCTCGTAGGATATCTTGAAAGCACTATTACCGGTTCCGAGAACTCTGGTGCAGTCACCATTGAGGCTGCTAATGCCGTAGCCAAGTCCACTGTCATCAATACGGCCAGCGGAACTCCCGCTGTCGCAGGTATCGCCGGCTACGGAAACACCGATGCCTTTGCAATTACCGATTGTACCAATAATGGTCTTATCACTTATACCCTCAAGACCATCAACCTCCAGAAAGACGGCAAGACTACTGTCAGTGCCAACTACAACAGGACACAGGTTGGAGGTATTGTCGGCAACCCTTATGGAAAGGTTACCCGCGCCATCAATAATGGTACAATCAGCATCAACATGGGCACATCTACAGGTGATGCCCTGACAGGTTCCAGCCACGAGCACATCGTCTGCGCCGGCGGAATCGGCGGAGGTGACTTCTTCGCAGGTGCAGACCAGAACAAAACTTCCTATATTGATTGTGTAAATAATGGAAAAATCAACGCCTTCGTCGGTTCTGCCCAGTCCAACTCCGCTATTGGCGGTATAGTTGGATGGCCCGGAAAGGAAGGCTCCCGTACCAATAGCACCAGCGGTTGCAAGAACACCGGAAATATTACCCTTTCCGGTCCCGGCAAGGTCCGTTGCGGCGGTATACATGGCGGTTCCGGTATCATCACCAACTGCGAGAACAGCGGTAATGTCGTTGCCAATGACGGTACAGCCTGCGCTCTTGGAGGCCTCGCCGGATTCTCATCCAACGGATTCAAGTTAACCAATAGCCGCTCTACCGGTAATGTCATCAGCAATGTAGCCGGCTGCTTCGTAGGTGGTCTTCTTGGTAACATTGGCAACGCGGCCGGCTCCGGCGGATTCACCGGCAGCAGCGTAAGCGCCACAGTCAAGAACATCGACCCCGACCAGGCGACTACCGGTATGATTATCGGATACTACAACGGTACATCCGCCGCCACTTCTGCCGGAACGGAAACCGACCCCGTTCTCGTTAACGGTATCTTCAACGGAATAAAGCTCACTTCCGGCAACTTCTCCAACTATCTCGAAGGAAAGAACAACAAGGCTGATGTCCACGTCGTATTTGCCAAGTTCGACGAGACTCCTTATGAGTCCGAGGGCGGCGAAGAGCCCGAAACCCCGGCTCTCGAATCTCCTCAGAATGTAAAGGTTGAAGTCTTCTATGATTATACGACCATCAGCTGGGATCCAGTAAGCGGAGCCGAGTGGTATGTCGTTGAGTACAAGAAGTCCGGCACTGACAACTGGGTACCTTGCGAAAAGACCGAGAATACTACCTACACTATCGAAGGTCTCGATCATGGCGCCGCATATTCATTCAGAGTAAAGGCCTATACCTCAACTGGTTCCGGCTATTCTGAAGAGGCTTCCGCAGACACTTATGAAGAGGTCAACCTCGTAGCTCCTGTGTATTCATCAATCTCTGCAACAGCAACCGATATCACAGTTACCTGGGAAGCTGCATCAAAGGCTACCGGGTATACAGTAGCTTACAAGAAGGCTTCTGACAGCGAGCTGACAATCGCTAAAGAGAATGTCAGCGAGCTGACCTACAAGATCACAGGACTCGATCCGGAGACTGCATACGATGTCTTCCTGAAGACTCTTGGAGAAGGCGGCAACCAGTCCGATTGGTCTGCTGCAATTCCTGTGTCAACAACTGAACTCAAGAAGGTCAAGACTCCGACTGATATTGTGGCAGCCCCTAAATTTGAAGGCGTTACTCTTACCTTCCCCGCTCTCAAGGGTGCTTCTTCATTCGAAGTCTACTCCGGTAGCACAAAACTTGAAAGCACAGTGACTTCAGCTGAAGGCGCAGAGAAGACAGTCCTGCTCGTTTCGGGTCTGAAGACCGGCGAAAGCTACTCTCTCAAGGTCAAGGCCCTATCTTCCGATCCGGAAATCGAAGCCTCTGACCTTTCTGAGGCAGTAACTGCCAAGACCGCTGAAATCAAGGTTATCGCCAACAGCCCCACCGATGTCATCCTGGAGTGGACCGATTTCCAGAGCGCCCACAAGTATGACATCGGTCTTGCCGATGCCTCCGGAGCCCAGATTGGCAGCACCTACACCATCACGGTCGGAAAATCGACAATCCCTACAGGCACCAGCATACAGCTTCCCAGCCGCTTCCAGTATCCCGGTCTGCAGCCCGGTACCCCTTACAAGCTTCTTGTCAAGGAGAGCGGAGCGGAGAAATTCACTGCCTTTGACGTCACCACCGCCGCCAAGCACACAGCCGTAGCCAACGAAGTTCTCTTCCAGGGCTTTGACGACTGTATCTGGGCCGGTGACTGCCGCACCTTCGGATACAGCCTTATGTCGAAAGCCGCCGCAACCCTCGAAGTTGTGGACTGGCCGATTTCGACTGAATGGCTTTGGAGCAATGAGAATTCAGCTATTATCGCTCCAGGAACAGCAACCCGCGGAACCGCCATATTCACTTATGCAATTGCCGATGCTGATTGCGCGCTGTTCGGTTATGCCCAAGCCGGCGTCGAAATGCACAGCGGCTATCTCAAGGCCGGTTCCGGAACAGTTATCGGATACATTCAGACAAGCGAATTAGGCACAGGCAAGCTTTCCCCCGACAGCGAGACATCCTGCACCATTACTGCAAAAGTATGTCCCCGTTCTGACGGTACTGCAAGTACTGCCAAGATCAACTTCGTGGTTGTCCATGCAGACGGTAGCGAGACTGTGGCTCTTGAAAAATTTGACGTCCTGACCAATGGTAATTCCTATGATTACACATGGAAAGAAGCCAAAGCTACGGGTGTAAAACTCCGTTCTACCGATAAGCTCAAGATTATCGCTGCGACCGCCACTGCAAGCGGCGCAATGAGGTTCAATCTTGATGACATCCTCATCGTAGCGGAATAATCAGGCGTTTCGATTCAACATGGAGGTCGGCTTATTTGTCGGCCTCCTTTTTTTTATTTAACCGCGTGTTTCCTTAATATCTTCATTCTTTCCCGGCGGCACCACGAAGAAGGTGATTCATCGCAAATGGCCTTGAAGGCGTTGTTGAATGTTGCCGAGTTGGCAAATCCAGATAGATGGTAGAGCTCCGTAAGAGAGATATTAGGATCTTTTCTAAAGAGCTCCTGTGCATAGCCGACCCGATAGGTGTTGACGAACTTCTTGAAATTAGTCCCGTTCATCGCGTTAATTGTCCTCGACATATACACGACGTTGGTATACATTGCCCTGGCAAGGTCTTGCATGGAAAAAGACTCAAGCAGATAGGGACGCTTTTCTTCCATGTACTTACAGCAGCGCTCGAAAAGCTCTTTTCCATTATTGGACGAGTCCGGGCTTTTCAATGGTTTCGGAGCACTGGCTTCCATCGGCCGTCCTGGCTGAAGAGCGCCGCATCTGGAAATTATGGAAATAGATGATCCTGAATAGATTCTGAAAGCAACAAATATAAAAACCACTGTAGAAAGGGAGAGGGAGGCCACCCCAGTCCAGTCGGGGCCCGCCACCGAGACTGTAATGACAAGAAGGGCGAGGATGATCAACACCTCTGCGTTTGAATCGTCAATGCGGACATAACAAGGCTTTCTTCCAGACGGCTTCGATGAGAATGCCGGTCTTTTGTAGAGACCTCCGATGAGATTCAGAAGAGGAAGGAACAAAGAAACTGCAAAGGCTCCGGGGGCAAGTGGCGCAAATGCTCCTACGATTACGAAAAAACAAGTTACAACCCCCAGAAGGGCATATATCCCCCTCTGGGGACTTTTTCCATAAGAAGAGATTAAAAGTAACTCAGAGGAGGATGTGACAATAAGAGATAATCGTAGGGGGTCTAGAGGCTCTCCCGAAAGATAGATAAGCAGCGAGGCGATATCTAGAACCGCCAGCGAGAGGATCCCCGTAGCTACGGGAAATATTCCTCTTGTAAAACGAACCCTTCCATAAAAAAGAGCCAAAAGGATGTTAAGAGAAACGGTCAGAGTCAAAAGCAGAAGTTCCATGACACGAAGTAATTTATAGTTTACTCCGCAAAAATCGATAATCTCCCCTTGAATACTGTTGTTTCAGGAGGAGATTTTTTTGTTGTTTCAGACCTTTTTAGGAATAGTGAAACAATAACCTTAGTCTTTCTTAGTGTTTCCTTTTATAGTATTGAAACCTTTTCCATAGACTCCGTTGACAGAAGAAACAGAAAGGAAGGCTTCAGAATCTATCGCCTTAATATGCCTTAGAAGAAGATTTAGGTCGGTCTTTCTCGTGAGGACCATCAGAACCTCTGTAGGCTGCTTGGTATACCAGCCCTTGCCGTCAAGTACGGTCACTCCCCTATGGAGATCATGAGTGATGGAGTCGGCAATTTCCTCATAATTCTTGGACAAGATAAAAAGCTGGACACTCTGCTGGGAGCCGGATATATACATATCAATGACGTAACTATTGACTGTTACGAGGATAAGACCGTAGACAACCGTCGTCAGCTTATCCTGCCAAGGCATCAAATGAGTGGTCACAAGGCCGTCTGCACCGGTTTCTGACACTATCGATGGGACAAAGAAAGATGAGCAGATAATGATGACATCTAAAATCAAAATCACCTTCCCGGGAGAAACATTACGATACTTGGTATAAATCAAGGCAATTATATCAGTCCCCCCTGTGCTTCCTCCTTGAGAGATAGACATTCCGATTCCAACTCCAGCCATGATACCTCCCATGATGGTCGACATCAATTTCCCATTCTGGAGAGCCAGGGTATCAATTATCTCATTAGGAATAATCCCCTGGAAAAAGGTCAGCCCAAAAGAGGCGAGCACGATTGCATAAACCGTCTTGGCTCCGAAACCGCTTCCCATTATTATGATAGCGGCAATCAGCAGTATAAAATTCAAAACAAAATAAGAATACCCTATCTTTATTGCTCCTCCGGTTGCGTATTGAATAATTGAGCTTATACCTGTAACTCCACCGCCGACCAGGTTATTGGGAACAAGGAAGATAGACCATCCCATAGTATAAAGTATAATCCCAAGAGTGATGAGAGCCCACTCCTTGACAACTGTCCAGAAAGACTTTTTAAGTTTAGCAGCCATATTATTTCTTGAGAACGACATTCACAATCCTACCGGGGACAACGATAACTTTAAGAATCTGCAAATCAGCAACATACTTCTCAGTAGAAGGATTTGAGCGCACGGCTGCCTCAATATCGGAAGGAGAGTAGGATGCTGGCAGATCAAGCATAAAACGAGTCTTGCCGTTGAACGAAACTGGATACTTGACAGTATTCTCTACCGTATACTCCTCACAGTACTCTGGGAAGGTAGCGTAAGTTATTGATTCTTCGTGACCAAGCTGGTGCCAGAGCTCTTCTGAAATATGCGGAGCAAAAGGAGAAAGCAGGATGAGCAGAGGCTCCAAAATAGCTCTCTTGGAGCAGCTTTGAAGCTCGCCAAGGGCAATCATAAAAGCGCTTATGGTGGTATTGAACGAGAAATTCTCTATGTCTTCCTGCTCCTTGCCGATGAGTTTATGAAGGGCCTTGAGCTCATCTTTTGTGGGTTCCTCGTCAGTAACAAGCCAGTTATCCCTATCCCAGAAGAGGCGCCAGAGCTTCTTGAGGAAGCGATTTACTCCGTCAATACCCTTTGTATCCCAAGGCTTCGACTGCTCCAATGGTCCAAGGAACATCTCATACAGCCTCAATGTATCGGCACCATAGGTATCGCAGACCTGATCCGGATTGACAACATTGTACATAGACTTGGACATTTTCTCGACTGCCCATCCGCAGATATACTGCCCATCTTCGAGAATGAACTCGGCATCGGCATACTCAGGTCTCCAAGCTTTGAACGCTTCAATATCCAGACGGTCGCCGCGAACGATATTGATGTCGACATGAATCTCTGTCGTCTCATACTGATCTTTCAGACCATAGGAAACAAAGGTGTTTGTCCCGACAATACGATAGACAAAGTTGGAGCGGCCCTGAATCATTCCCTGATTGATAAGCCTCTTGAAAGGCTCATCCTCGCAGACATAGCCACAGTCATAGAGAAATTTATTCCAGAAGCGGGAGTAAATAAGGTGGCCTGTTGCATGCTCGGTACCTCCGATATAAAGGTCTACACTCCTCCAGTACTCATCGGCATCCTGACTTACAAGAGCCTCGTCATTATGGGGATCCATATATCTGAGGTAATAAGCGCTCGATCCTGCAAAGCCTGGCATCGTGCTCTTTTCGAGAGGCCAGCCTTCATAGGTCCAGTCCTTGGCCCTTGCAAGAGGTGGTTCTCCGTCCTCAGTCGGCTTATATTCACTTATTTCCGGAAGGGTCAATGGGAGTTTGTCCATAGGAAGAGGTGTCGCAATCCCGTCCTTATAATAAACAGGGAACGGCTCTCCCCAGTATCTTTGGCGGGAGAATATGGCATCGCGGATCCTGTAATTGATCTTTCTATGGCCGATTCCATGAGCTTCCACATAGTCGATTGCCGCAGGAATCGCCTCTTTCACGTCCATGCCATTGAGGAAGCCGCTATTTATCATCTTACCTTCCTTAGCATCGAAGCTCGACTCGCTGATATCAGCACCCTCGATAAGAGGGATGATCGGGAGAGAGAACTTCTTGGCGAATGCATAATCACGGCTATCATGGGCGGGAACTGCCATAATCGCACCGGTCCCATATCCGGCGAGGACATATTCGGCAATCCAAACTGGGACCTTATCCCCAGTAAGAGGATTAATAGCGTAAGCGCCTGAGAAAACACCAGTTACAGCCTTGCCGGCGATCCTATCCCTCTCAGTCTTCTTTTTTACTGACTCAAGGTATTCGGCCACCTCTTCCTTCTGATCCTCTGTAGTAAGCTTCGCCACCCACTCGCTCTCAGGCGCAAGAACCATGAATGTCACTCCGAAAACAGTATCCGCGCGAGTTGTAAAGATTGTCATGTCGTACTCTTTGTCACCCGTGACCACCTTGAAGACCATCTCCGCACCTTGAGACTTGCCGATCCAATTACGCTGCATCTCTTTGAGAGAATCGGTCCAGTCAAGCCTGTCAAGACCTTCGAGAAGCCTTCCGGCATATGCTGAGACCCTTAGCTGCCACTGAATCATCTTCTTCTGGAAAACGGGAAAACCGCCTCTCTCGGAATAACCGTCCTTCACCTCATCATTGGCAAGAACTGTCCCAAGTCCGGGACACCAATTTACAGTAGATTCACCCTGATAAGCTATCCGGTAATGCATAAGAATTTCGGCTTTCTTCTTGTCAGAGAAAATGTTCCATTCATCTGCGGAGAAGACAGGAGCGTCATTATTGGCAGCATTCACTGCGGCGGAACCGCCTTTTTCGAAAGCCGCTACAAGATCTTCGATAGGACGGGCCTTATCCATATCGCGGTCATACCAAGAGCCGAACATTTTAAGGAATGCCCATTGGGTCCATTTATAATAATCAGGGTCCGATGTGCGGAATTCCCTCTCCCAGTCATATGAAAAGCCTATCCGGTCGAGCTGACTGCGGTAGCGGGCGACATTCTGAAAAGTCGTCTTCTCCGGGTGCTGACCTGTCTGAATGGCATATTGCTCCGCCGGAAGTCCGAAGGCATCATAGCCCATTGGATGAAGGACATTGAAACCTTTGAGCCTCTTATAACGGGAGAAAATGTCGCCAGCTATGTAACCGAGAGGATGTCCGACATGCAGGCCCGCTCCGGAAGGGTAAGGGAACATGTCCAAAACATAATACTTGGGTTTTGATGGGTCGGCAACGGCCCTGAATGTATGGTTCTCAGCCCAGAATGCCTGCCATTTCCTCTCGATTTCAATAAAATTGTAATCCATTGCTTATCTTTATTTTATCCTTTTTCCATTGAATCCTATACCGCCTTTAGACTTTTTCTCAAGACGGAACTCAATTGCTATCGTAATAGATGTCGAAACTTTCTTTCCGCGGTGGCGGCCTGGTTTCCATTTAGGAGAGGCACTCACAATCCTGAGAGCTTCTTCATCGAGCGCGGGACTTACGCCCCTTGAGACCTTGACATCTTTTACATTTCCGGAAGCATCCACCACAAAATCAACGATTACTCGGCCTTGATTACCGGCCTCAATCGCTTCTTTCGGATATTTCAGGTATTGATAGACCCATTTCTCCATGAAAACAGATGGGTCGCTGCTTCCCATGAACGTCGGACGAACATCTATATCGTTGAAAGAAATGACCTTCCCGTCAGTTGGAGAGGCTGAAGATGTGACATCAGGACGGAAAAGCGGCCTCGGCGCGCCTGAAAGAACGACTACATAATTATAAATAAACTCGAGTTCCTTTTCCATCATCCCATAGTCGAGAATCGAAGGGGTATCACGGCCGGTGTCATGCTCAGGATAGCGGCCGGTTGTAAACATCACCGACGGTATTTCTTTGTCATAAAAGGCCATGTGATCTGACGGATATGGCTCAATAGCAGTTAGTTCCGGAGAAACTGGAAGGATCTCGCCTTTCATAGAAGAGAGGGTCATATTCATATCCGCATTTGAAGACGTATATGCGTAGAAACCGTCTGTCCCCATTCCAAGCATATCGAGGTTCACCATAGCATCAATCTTTCCGGCATCGCTGAATGAGCGGTTGAGAAAGTACCACGAACCGGCAAGTTTTTCTCTTGATGCGCCGAAAGCGACAAGAAGAATAGAACGGCGAAGACTGAGACGGCTGGTGCGAAGCATCTTGGCAAGTTCCAGCATCATGGCGAGACCGGAAGCATTACCATTTGCCCCATAGTAGATGCGGTGGACTGGCTCGCCATCCACCAGGAATGTATCCGAGCCGAGATTATCGAGGCGAGCTCCTATTACTATATACTTGTCATTTAAGGAGTTGTCAACGCCTTGAATAAAAGCAGCCACATTGTGGGAGGTAAGAGTGTCTCCCGATTCGGTAACTACTCCGAACGCTTCGCCAGCCTCCGGGGTGATGAGTTCTATTCCGTAGGAAGAAAGGGTCTTGCCAACATACTCGGCGGCAAAAGCCTCCCCTTCACTACCTGCCCTTCGACCATCCGCTTCTGCTGAAGCTATAACTGATACGTGCTCTTTAAGGGCGGTAACTACTTCACTGTCATAGAGTGAGGAAAGATCTACACTCTGGTACTGGGCTGACGCTGTGGCTCCGCCAAGAAGCAGCGCTGCCAATATTGTCCATGTTTTTTTCATGGCTCTACTCATTTACAAGAATCCAGCCATCCTTTGGGCAGACTCCTTTGGACTTCGCCTCTTTCATCGCGGCCACTGTCTCTGCAAGATTGTCGGACGGGCAGATTACGACAGCGTCGAGTCCGTTTCCAAATGAGAGCAACTGAGCAGGATAACCGGCTTCAATACATTTCGCTATCTTCTTCTCGGCATATGGCATATTCCGAAAAGCACCAACAACAATACAATAACGTGAAGACAACTCCTGATGCTTGAGTCCGCCAAGTTTTTGAGGACGCATTGTAGAGCCTTTTTTGTGATCCAGAGAATCAAGGATTTTAGCATCGAGAGCTGCCATAGAATCTCTCTGACGCTCTTCTTCGACCCGCTTGATGGAATCAAGCTTCTCCTGACGACGGACATCCTCTCTGAAAGCAAGCTCGGATTTAGCAACTTCTAAGTCTTCAGATGTCGGCCTGCCTCCTACCGAGCGCAGGAAGTCGCAAGCAGTCAAGGCCGCCATGATAATGAGCACTGCAGGAATAAGAGACCTTTTCATAAATACACTTTTGACTAGAATTGCAAATTTAACTAAATATCATTCCTCAACAAAATAAAAATGTATGTATCTTTGCACATCGTGACATTGAGAAGAATAATACTGATGGCCCTTCTCGCGGTCTTGACCCTCGAAACGGCAGCGCAAAGACTGCCGAGACGACGCGATACCCTCGGCATCGGCACATACCTGAAAAAACCTCTGGGCGAAATAGATTTCTTTTCTGCTAAGCCCGACACTCTTTCGCTGTTTTTCCTCGGCGACGTAATGAGCCACGGGGCGATGATGAGAAGCGCTTTTTCCGAGTATAGAAAGAGCCATCCGGATGCCCGCTCCGACAGGCACGAATGTTATGATTACAGTTCCTTCTTCAACCGACTTGAGAATCAGATAGCTTCAGCCGACATTGCCTTCTGTAATATGGAATTCCCCCTTGCAGGACCTCCATTCACTGGTTATCCTTCATTTTCCGGTCCTGACTCGTACCTTGACTATCTGGAAAAGACCGGATTCGATGTAATCCTTCTCGCCAACAACCATATTCTCGACAAGGGAGACATGGGCCTCGAGAGGACGATAAAGGAATGCGACAAGCTTGAAAACCGCACCGAAGCCCGTTACACCGGTGTTTTTAGCAGTTCAGAAGACCGTGATTACAGATATCCCCTTATAGTTGAATCCCGGGGAGTCAGACTTGGAATAATCAACTTCACCTACGGGACCAACTCCGGTAGCCAAAAGGCTCTTCCCGGAGTAAACAGGACTTCCCGCGAGGAGATAAGGGCTGCAATCCGAAAAGCGAAAGAAAGAGACTGTGACATTATTATTGCGATTCCCCATTGGGGCAACGAATACCAGATGACCCACTCATCATATCAGGAGGATCTCGCAAGATTCATGGCAAAAGAAGGAGTCGATATCATTGTCGGAGCCCATCCCCATGTCGCCCAGGATATAATGACAATTAAGACCTCCGACAAGGATGTCCCAGTCGTCTATTCCCTCGGGAATGCCGTCTCCAACCAGAACGACCTAATTGCCAGACTGGAGCTGTCCCTTACGGTCAAAATCGCCCTCCACAGGAACGGGAACTTGGAAATGCTTCCTCTCGAACCGGAATTCCTATGGTGCACAAAACCCGGGACGGTAGACGACTCGTACTGCGTAGTCCGCGTTAAAGAGGAAGAGGGTAGAAGAAATGATTGGAGAGTCCCCTCCGACCATGACAAGATGATGGCAACCTATGAGATAGTAAAAAAAGCAACCCATATTAATTAATGAAAAAAACTATCCAGTTAGAGTCGATTGACCCGATTGAAATCTACGGAGCCGGCAATAGGATTCTTATTGAATTCTGCTCATACTTTCCGAAGCTTAAAGTGACCGCAAGAGGACATGAATTAATGCTCGATGGTAACGAAAGCGATATCGAGGAGTTCAGCATACGTTTTTCCGAACTGATAGATCGACGTCACCATAAACTCAATCTGACCAAATATGACGTCGAGGACATCTTTAACGGAGAGAATTCCGCAGATAAATTCCGTCTTAGCGGAGACGCCGTTATTGTCCACAGCACGGACGGAAAACCCATAAAGGCAAGAAACCACACCCAGCAGGAGATGGTCAAGGCATACTTCGACAATGACCTTGTCTTTGCAATCGGTCCTGCAGGTACCGGAAAGACCTATATCGCGATAGCTCTCGCTGTCAGAGCCCTAAAAAACAGGGAGATAAAAAGAATCATTCTGACCCGTCCCGCTGTAGAAGCAGGAGAGCGCCTCGGGTTCCTTCCTGGCGACCTTAAAGACAAACTTGATCCCTATCTTCAGCCTCTCTACGATGCTCTTGAAGACATGATTCCTTCTCGCAAACTTCAGGAATTCATGGCAGAAGGCGTCATCCAGATTGCTCCTCTTGCCTACATGAGAGGCCGCACCCTTGACAGGGCATGCGTAATCCTCGACGAGGCACAAAACACCAATATCGGCCAGCTGAAAATGTTCCTGACGAGAATGGGGACAAGCGCAAAATTCATCGTGACCGGAGATGCGACCCAAATCGATCTCCCGAAAAAGTCCGATTCGGGGCTTATCGAGGGTGTCAACCTCCTGAAAGGAATCAAGGGTATCAAGACCATAGTATTTACAAGCGACGACATTGTCCGCCACCCCCTTGTCACAAAAATAGTGAAGGCTTTCGACACAGCTGCCGAAAGCCCTCAGGACTAATTATTTCCCTTTGCTCTTTACTGAGCGTTTTCGAGGAATGAGTTATATTTCTGATATGCTGCCTGATTCTCAGCTGACTCACTGCGGAAAATAAAGTATATCCTCTTGAGGTAGTCAGCAACATTGGTCTTGACAGCGTCATTGGTGGTCTTCTCGAAGCATGTTTCAAAAGGCTCGATAGCACTCTTGAGTGAATTCTTAAGCTGCTCCTGAAGCTCATCATACTTCTTATACTCGCTGTAAGGGAGTGCATTGGCCTCTTCCTGTAGTTCGAGAGCCCTGTTGTACCAGAGAACACCTTCTCCGTAGTAACCCATCTCATAGTTAGGGTCAATCTCCGCTGCCTTGCGATAAGACTTGACAGCCTCCTCGTAGTTTTTCAAACGGCCATATATGTCACCTTCAACATAATAGAGTGATGCATTGCCCGGAAGTTCTTCTTTTGCCTTTTGGAGAAGGTCGATAAGCTTGTTGGGATCCTCGTTGGTAGAGATATAAAGGTTGATGAGGTTGGTAAGAATCTGAGGATTCTCAGGGAACTTCTGGAAGCCTTCCTCAAGATAGTTCTTTGCCGCGAGGGTGTCTTTCTGCTGGAATACGCTCTCATAAAGGTTGGCATAAATGTTACCATCTGCCATATAACCAAGACTCATGGTCTTGTCGAAGAAGTTCTTGGCCTCTGGGTACTTCCCTGCCTCGAGTGCTGTGATACCTGCATAATAGATTGAATTGGTATCTATCTGGGAAAGTGGAGCGGTTGCAAGAGCCTCTGCTGACTTCTCAAAGAGCTGGCTGGCTTTGGACGGATTGCCAAGATAGTAGGCGGTAAATGCATCCTGATTGTAATTGGAGGCAATCTTCTCAATAGCCTGCTTGATGTCTTTGAGTTTTTTCCCTTTGACATCTACCTCAGCAGCTTTCTTGTATGCCTGAAGAGCCTTTGACAGTGCGTCTCCCTGATATGACGGATTGGTAACTTCTGTCATAGAGAGCATACCATTTTGGTCAAAATAAAGGTTCTTGTCTTTGTAGACCACTTTTTCATAAGGCTGACCGGCAAGGGTAACTGTCTCGGATGAGATGGGTTTGTCATTGCCCATGACAAGGGAAAGCTGCTGCTTGTCACCACCTACAACGTTTGATGTAGGATTATCATAAGCATTAAGGTAAGCTTCGCCAATCTTGATCCATGAAGATACGTTTGCAGCCTTCTTAGGATTCTCAATAGCCTTCTCAGCTGCCGTGATTGCCTTCTGGATGTCAGCGGCGGATTTGATCTGAGCAGACGCGGTCATCGCAATGGCGACGAGCGAAACTGCAAGAATAAGCCTTTTCATGATAGTAAAAATTAATTATTAGTATTATCTTCTTCTGTTAGAGAAGGTATCCCGGTCTGCTCCTGTTCGTACTCGCTATGGGCGACTACTGAAACCGCTGCGATCGAATCACCTTCTTTTATATTTATGAGCTTGACGCCCTGCGTCGCTCTTCCAGCTACACGGATTGTACTGACAGGCATCCTGATAGTAAGTCCGGAGCGGTTTATGATCATAAGATCATCATCGTCTGTGACATTCTTTATCGCCACGAGAGATCCTGTCTTGTCGGTAATGTTCAGAGTCCTGACACCCTTTGCACCCCTTGCGGTCTGTCGGTACTCGAGCGGGGCGGAACGCTTTCCAAAGCCGTGCTCGCTTACAACCAATACCTGACGCTGCAACGCATCTTCAGCCTCGGGATCCTGGCATACGACACCGATTACGAAATCCCCATCCGCAAGATTTATGCCACGTACACCCGTAGCTGTCCTGCCCATAGGACGGACTTCTGCCTCGTCAAAGCGGACGCAGCGGCCTCCATTAGCTGCTATCATAATATTGCAGCGGCCGTTGGTAAGGATGGCCTCAAGAAGTTCGTCTTCATCGCGGACAGTCACTGCATTGACGCCGTTTGTCCTTGGACGGGAATAAGCTTCGAGAGACGTCTTCTTCACAATTCCCTTGCGCGTGACTAGCATGATGAAATTGTTGTTGATGTACTCTTCATCCTTGAGGGTACGGACATTTATATATGCCTTAACCTTGTCGTCGGGTTCGATTGTGAGGATATTCTGAATTGCGCGCCCCTTTGAGGTACGGTTACCTTCTGGGATCTCATAGACCTTGAGCCAGTAGCAGCGGCCCTTTTGAGTAAAGAGAAGTAGGGTCGAGTGGGTGTTGGCAATATAAATATGCTCGATAAAGTCAGAATCTCTCGTCGCACCGCCCTTGATGCCTACGCCTCCTCTATTCTGGGTACGGAATTCTGTGAGCGGAGTACGCTTGATATAGCCTAGATGGGAGATGGTAATAACCTGATCCTCGTCGGCATAGAAGTCTTCAGGGTTGAACTCATCTTCAGAAAGAGTGATTTCGGTACGACGGGGGTCACCGTACTTGGCTTTCATCTCCATTGTCTCCTGCTTGATGATAGCCATCTGCTCGTCAATGCTGCCGAGGATTTCAAGGCAGCGTGCGATGAACTTCATAAGGTCGTCATACTCGGCCTGAAGCTTCTCCCTTTCGAGACCAACGAGCTGCCGCAGGCGCATCTCCACGATTGCTGAAGCCTGGGCTTCGGAGAATTCATAGCGGTCCATGAGCATCTGCTTGGCCTCTTCGATGCTATTGGACTCGTAGCGGATAATATGGACAATCTCATCTATGATGTCCATGGCCTTAAGGAGACCTTCAAGGATATGGGCCCTCTTCTGGGCTTTGTCAAGATCGAATTTGGTGCGCCGGACGATGACCTCATGGCGGAACTCTATGAAATTCTGAATTATTTCCTTGAGGCTGAGGGTACGCGGGCGGCCCTTGACCAAAGCGACATTATTGAAAGAGAAACTTGACTGGAGAGGGGTGTACTTGAAAAGGGTATTCAGGACCACATTTGAATTGAATCCCTGCTTGACCTTGATAATGACCCGGACTCCTTCACGGGAGGTCTCGTCATTGATATAGGAAATACCATCTATCTTCTTGTCCTCGACCATCTGGGCAATCTTCTCGATCATCTCTTTCTTGTTGACCATATAGGGAATCTCGGTCACGACAATGGTCTCGCGTCCGTGGTCGTCGACTTCTATATCGGTCTTGGAACGGACTACTACCCTTCCTCTTCCGGTCTCATAACCATCAACGATACCTGAGCGGCCCATGATGATACCACCGGTCGGAAAATCAGGACCCTTGATATGCTCCATGAGACCTTCTGTCGTAATCTCCGGGTTGTCGATATAGGCGCAAATAGCATCGCAGCACTCGCCCAGGTTATGAGGAGCCATGTTGGTAGCCATACCGACTGCAATACCGGCGGAGCCGTTCAGAAGAAGGAGAGGGAGCTTTGTCGGAAGCACAGTAGGCTCTTTTTCTGTGTCATCGAAGTTGCCGACCATGTCGACCGTGTCCTTCTCAATATCGCCGATAACATCCTCTGACAGTTTCTGAAGCTTGGCCTCGGTATAACGCATGGCGGCTACGGGGTCGCCATCCATGGAACCGAAGTTTCCCTGACCCCAAACGAGGGGGTAGCGCTGATTCCACCACTGGCCAAGACGCACCATCGCGTCATACACGCTTGAGTCGCCGTGAGGGTGGTACTTACCCATTACATCTCCGACTATTCTAGCCGATTTTCTTGTCTGCGAGCCGAAATTCACTCCCATCTTGTCCATCCCGTAAACTACACGGCGCTGGACCGGCTTCAATCCGTCCCTGACATCCGGAAGAGCCCTTGAGACGATAACAGACATCGAATAATCGATATATGCCGTCCGCATCGTCCGGTCAATCTCCACATGCTCTATCGTACCGGTTGCTTCCTCTTCAAGGATGTCTTTTTTCTCTTCGTTACTATCCATAAAAATATTCTTATCTATAAGCATACAAAGATAGCGTTTTTTTTGGAAATTCCCTAACTTTGCAATACAAAACAATAGATATGGAAATCAAGGTATCAGACGAGCTCAACGGCATAATCAATTACTCAAGGGACGAGGCCATGAGAACCGGCAGCTACGGCATCGGCCCTGACCATCTTTTCCTTGGGATTATAAGACATGAAGACAACAACGCTTTCAAGGCAATAGAGGGACTTGGCATCGATCCGGCCGAGATGAAGCAATTTATCGACGGCAGAATTTTCACAAACGAGACCATCCCCTACTCTGAAAGCGGAAATATAAGTTTCTCGAGAGTGGCTCATAATGTCCTCAATATTGCCATAATGGAGGCGACAAGACTGAGAAGTTCCGAGATATCATCCGAGCACCTTCTTCTCGCCCTATGCAGGACAACTGACAGCTACGGCCAGGTCTTCCTCCGTCAAAAAGGTATCGACTACGGACGCATCCTCGCATTCCTCCAGGATAGCGGCATTCTTAATGGACCTGCCCGGGAGGGTGCCGGCTCTCCAGATGACGGGGAGGAAGATGATGAGCAGATGTCAGCGACAAATAAAGGCGAAGGAAAACTCAAAATCGAGGAGTTCGGTTTCGATCTTACAAAGGCAGCAGCAGAGGGAAAGTTGGATCCTGTTGTTGGCCGTGATGCTGAGATAGCAAGGGTCATCGAGATCCTTGGAAGAAGGAAAAAGAACAACCCCATGCTCATCGGAGAGCCTGGCGTCGGAAAGTCTGCAATCGTGGAAGGCATAGCCCTCAAGATAGCATCCGGGAATATCCCGCCGTCTCTCGCCAAGAAAAGAGTACTTTCCCTTGACATCGCATCCGTTGTTGCTGGGACAAAATTCAGGGGAGACTTTGAAAAGCGCCTAAAGTCCATAATAGAGGAAGCCCGCACAAATCCCGACCTAATCCTTTTCATCGATGAATTCCATACCATCGTAGGCGCCGGTGGGGCCCAGGGAAGCCTTGATGCCGCCAATATGCTCAAGCCAGCCTTGGCAAGGGGCGAAATCCAGTGCATAGGTGCGACTACCATGGATGAGTTCACCAAGATTGTGGAGAAAGACGGAGCTCTTGACAGAAGGTTCCAGAAGATCGTGGTGGAGCCCTCTGATGTCAATATGTCCATAGAAATCCTCACAAAGCTCAAACCCAACTACGAGGAATTCCACAAGGTAAAATATACCGATGAGGCCATCGAAGCTGCCGTTAAACTGACAGACAGATATATTACTGACAGGTCCCTCCCCGACAAGGCAATTGACGCGATGGACGAGGCCGGTTCGGTAGTAAGACTGAACCTCGCGAGAAAAAAACATGCTGATGACACCGTGACCGCTGAAGACATCGCAACCGTCATTTCAAAGATGACTGGAATCCCCGTCAACAAGGTCGCCGAGTCCGAGGGCAACAGACTCTTAAAGATGCGGAAACGCCTGCAAGACAGGATAATAGGTCAAGACGAAGCAATAGACACGGTGGTGAGGGCAATACAAAGGGGCCGTGCAGGTCTTAAGGATCCTTCAAAACCTATAGGCACCTTCCTGTTCTTTGGCCCTACCGGAGTAGGAAAGACCCAGCTGGCGCGCTCGCTGGCAGAATATATGTTCGATTCGGAGGAGAATATGGTCAGAATCGACATGAGCGAATATATGGAGAAATTCTCTGTATCAAGACTGATTGGGGCGCCTCCCGGATATGTCGGATATGAAGAAGGAGGGCAGCTCAGCGAGAGGGTAAGAAGAAAGCCCTACTGCGTAGTCCTTCTTGACGAGATAGAAAAGGCCCACCCGGATATATTCAATCTTCTCCTTCAGATAATGGACGAAGGGAGATTGACAGATTCCAACGGAAGGACGGTCAATTTCAAAAACACAATTGTGATTATGACCTCCAACGTCGGAAGCCGCGAACTGGAAGAATTCGGCAACGGAATAGGCTTTGCAACTTCCGGTCGCAATCCGTCCATGGACAAGAAGAATGTGCTTTCAAAAGCCGTCAAAAAGGCTTTCCCGCCCGAATTTATCAACCGAGTCGATGAGCAGGTCTTCTTCAACTCGCTTACTCGTGAGAACATCGAAGCCATAATTGACATCGAGCTTAAGGATGTAAGGAAAAGGGCTCTCGAGTCCGGATATACCCTGACAGTCACAAAGGCTGCCAAGAGACTTGTAGCAGATGCGGGATTTGACCCAAGCTATGGAGCAAGACCGCTGAAAAGAGCAGTTACCCGTATGATCGAGGATCCTGTTTCCGAGTTCATCATAACAGACAGGATGCTCCACGGAAAAGAGGTCACAGTCCTAAAGGAACTTCGAGTAGGGGTGTCCCACGATAGAGAGACAACTACCGTTTCGGTCAAGGAAGACTGAACCCTTAAGAGAGAAAATCGACAGAGTCTAGTTCGAGATCAAAATCTTCGATAATACCCCTGAGGGCGACAAGAGAAGTTTCGTTGCTAATAAATCCGCCGAGCGCATCGACATTAAAATCTGTATTTTTCATTTTATCTCAGTTTTGTTTCTGAGTGCAAATATAAATTGAGCTTATGCCAAAGTACAGCACAAGCTCAATTTATTTTCAAAAAAAATGAAAATTTTTACTCTTTCGCCTTGGGGACGAGTGCAAAAGTAAGTTTCCCCTTGCAGCAAAGTTTTCCTCCAACCTCGAGGCGGGCATCTGCGAAATACAGGCCGGCTCTCTTTGAAACAAGGACTGCGGTCACCTCGCAAAGGTCACCTGGACGAACCGTGTTCTTGAATTTAACCTCATCGATTGCCCGATAGAAGGTATTATGCCCGGGGATATCATCGAGCATTAGCATAGTACAACATTGGGCCATTATCTCGCAAAGGATGACCCCCGGTACTACAGGATTTCCGGGGAAATGCCCTTGAGTAAAGAAATCATCTTCGCGGATGCGGTATTTCCCGTGGGCAACCCCATCCGGATCAATCGTAGCCTCATCGACAAGAAGCATCGGAGGACGATGGGGAATGTGCTTTTGTATTTCTTCTCTATCCATGGTAAGGTTCAGTACTAAGAATAATTAATCATGGTAAGGCCTGAAAGCGAGGCAAGCATCATGTCCTCCGAATCCAAGGGAATCAGAAATACCGACAGTGAGGTCTGTCTTGACAGCCTTGTTGGGGGTATAGTCAAGGTCGCATTCCGGATCCGGTTCGTCGAGATTGATTGTCGGAGGAACAATGCCTTCTCTTAATGCAAGGATGGTAGCTACAGCCTCTGCTGCGCCCGCCGCGCCGAACATATGGCCGGTCATAGACTTTATCGAACTGATATGGGCCTTGTAGGCATATTCTCCGAGAGCCACCTTATATGCTACAGTCTCTGCAACGTCGTTCAGACGTGTCCCGGTCCCGTGGGCATTGATATATAGATTATCCTTCGAAGGATCAAATAGGGCTTCTTCGAGAGCAATAGTAATACACTTCCCCTGGGTAGTTCCATCCGGACGCGGGGCTGTCGGATGGTATGCATCACAGGTATTGCCGTATCCGACAACTTCTCCATAAATATTTGCGCCACGCGCCTTAGCATGTTCGAGTTCTTCGAGGACAAGTATGCCTGCCCCGTCGCCCATCACGAACCCTTGACGATTCTTATTAAATGGAAGTGATGCGTAATTCGGATCTTCCGAACGGGAGAGAGCTTTGGCATTGGCAAAACCGGCGATACCTATAGGTATAGTGGCATACTCGCATCCGCCGGCGATAATTGCATCAGCATATCCATGCCTAATGGCTCTAAAAGCCTCTCCGATACAATGGGAGGATGTTGCACAGGCTGTAACTATGTCGAGACATGGCCCCTGAGCGTTATGCTTGATGGCTATATGACCGGCAGCAATATTAGAAATCATGGTCGGAATAAAAAGAGGAGAAACCCATTTCCCGGAAGGGTCTTCAACCATCTTTGCGGTCTCCCTCTGCTGAATCTCAAAACCACCAATTCCCGATCCGACATAAACTCCCAAACGGAACGGATCGATATTACCATCTTCGGCTGAAGAGACCAGCCCTGAATCATTCATCGCCTGCCACGCAGCAGCCATTCCATACTGCGAAAAACGGTCCTGCTTGCGGATAAAAGGCTTGTCCATCCCATAATCCTCGGGATTGAAGTTCTTGACCTTCCCGGCAATCTTGACAGGAAGCTCGCCCGTATCGAATTCATCAATATAACCAATCCCGCAGACGCCATTTTTCAGACTTGTCCAGAAAGATTCAACGTCATTTCCCACAGAGGAGATAACGCCCATTCCTGTAACAACAACTCTTTTATTTTCCATACTCTATACTACCCTATGAGGAGGAGTTCATTTTTTAACAACTTACAAATATAAGAAAATATTTTACCATTCCATAATAGCCGCGGCCGAAAGAAGACCTGCACCGAATGCGCTGAATACCAAAATGTCCCCTTTCTTGAAAAGACCTCTACGACTACATTCGTCAAGGAGTATGGGGCATGAAGCAGAGGAAGAATTTCCATGGTCCACGATATTCGTCGGAAACTTCTCCGGAGACACTCCAAGACCTCTCCGGATCCCTTCTATTATCCTCATATTGGCCTGATGAATCATAAAATAATCGACGTCGTCGAGTGTCATGCCATTTTCCTCGAGAAGGGCATTTATATCCCTCACCGAGGTAGTCACAGCAAATTTAAAAACATCCTTCCCGTTCATCTGGAGCGGGATATCGTGCTCTTCTTTCGTGACATAGGGAGTCGGCATAAGACGCCTGAATTCGTATAGTTTATCAACTGATGGCTCTGAATTCAACTTAATTCCCTTAACATTGTCTCCCTTTGTAAAGACTGCAGCCCCGGCTCCGTCTCCGAAAAGGACACAAGTAGAGCGGTCCTCCCATGAAGTCATTCTGGAAGGCTCCTCTGCACAGACTATCAGAACATTTTTGACCTTGCCTGCAGCAAAATATGTCTCGGCAATATCCATTGCGTATATGAATCCCGGACAAGCGCAGTTGATATCAATACACGGGCAGCTGATTCCGAGTTTTGCAGAAATGATACAGCTGAGACCCGGAGTCATATACTCATTGACAACATTTGAACAAATAAAAAAGTCGAGTTCATCTTTCTTGATGCCGGAGTCGGCTATTGCCTTTTCGGCTGCTTGGGTTGCAAGATCCTCCAGCAACTCATCAGAAATGACATGACGGGATTTAATCCCCGTGCGAGGATAAATCCATTCGTCTGAAGTGTCGAGAAATCTGGAAAGATCATCATTGGTAACAACACGTGAAGGGATTACACTACCTGTTCCTAACAATTTCATCACATAATGATTTTAATGATTTATCGCAAAAATATCTGTCACTCGTTTTTTATCAAAATTAATGTGGTTAATATGCCTCAAAGTTGGTTTTTAAGCGAATATTGTGGCGATTCAGGTTTATTTGTGGCGAAATTTTAATTATATTTGCAGACAATGGAAAACAGTCAGAGGAAATATGTCCCTAAATTTCTAAGGGAGAAATTCGAGCTTGCAGGCACGGTCACATTTGCCGCACTCTTTTCGATAGTCGTACTCCTTCTAGGGATACCGTTTTCCCACAACGCATGGTTCCGTCTGGGCAACAGCGTTTTCTTCCTTTTTACAGCCCTTTTTGCTCTCGGTTCAATCACAATTATTATCATAAGCAGGGTAATAATGTATAAGACGAGAAGGGATTTCCGCCTGAAATGGGGACAATACGTTTTGTGGTGCGCCGGAGAAATCATCATCATCTGCCTTCTGTACACCATATTCACAGTGACGATAGCCGCCCCTGAGGACATGTCCTTTGCCGAGATTCTCTTCCGCTCATTTCTTTACGGCCTCATTTGCCTCGGCATCCCTTACGTAATTGCCGGCCTTATTTTCACTATCGTCCATCAGGAAAAAATCATCCGCCTTATCAATATGAGAGAGAATGATGATCCTGTTTCTGATTCAGGAGAACTACCTGCCAAGACGCCCCTTGAAAATATCACTCTTTTTGACAACAGCGGAGTCCTTAAACTATCAGTTTCCGGATCTGACCTATATTATATAGAATCGGACGACAATTATATCAAGGTCTGGTATACTGACGGAAAAGGTACGCTGAAGACATATATGCTGCGCTGCCGCCTGAAAGCAGTTGAGGAGAGTTTTCAAGGGAGTGACCTTGTCAGGTGCCACAGGAAATTCATAGTCAATATGTCCAAAGTCAAAGTCCTCCGAAAGGAAAAAGACGGATATGAGCTAGACCTCGACAATGACCAAATTCCTCCTATCCCTGTAACAAAAACCTACACAGAAGGCGTCCTAAGCCATTTTGCCGGCCGGATTGATTGAGGTTTCCTTCGGGAGCCTCTTATTTTTTTGTTCTGCGATTCCTTCTGGAATCACGAATGCGGTAGGCAGCTTCGACCATAAGTTGGTCCTGAAAGCAGCCCCTCGCTGCGAGAAAATTCGATATGGCGATAATCAGAGGAAAAATCGCCGTCCACTTGAAAACTATCCCCTCCGGCGCAGTGAAATACATATAAGCAAGCCACCCCATGACTCCAAGTGATACAAGTCCGGAAAGCACAGACAGTCTCATCTGAAGAATTCTCACCTTGAAGGTGATAAGAGCGAGAACAATCATCAGTGCAAGGATGATCAGTAGAATAGCGAAATAAGGCTTCTGGAGTGCAAGATACTTTACACTGACAAGACCGTCAGGGCCGTTTGTGGTATATGCCGTACCAAAGACCAGACATAGGACGAGAACCGTCGATATTGCAAGATAGAGGGTTTGTATTCTCTGCCACATATACTTAAATATTACTTTTTCCGTACAAAAATAGGAATTTCCCATTGAAAAAACTATATTTGTTTTTTACATTTAATCAATAGCACAATCATGAGAATACCAGAATCTGAATTAATAATCAATGGAGATGGATCCGCATTTCATATTCATATGAAACCGGAAGATCTTGCTGACAATGTAATCCTTGTTGGAGATCCCGGAAGAGTTGACATGATTTCAGAGTATCTTGAAGACATCGAATGCCGCCATGCTTCAAGAGAATTCGTTTCTGCGACCGGCAAACGCAACGGAAAGCGCATTACGGTCCTCTCCCATGGCATTGGCCCCGACAACATCGATATCGTCATGACAGAGCTTGACGCCCTGGCCAATGTTGACTTCAAGACACGTGAAGTCAAGAGTGAACATCGCACACTCAACATTATCCGTATTGGGACCTCTGGCGCACTCCATGCCGACATTCCTCTTGGCAGTTTTATCCTCTCCCACATTTCCGTCGGTTTCGACGGAGTCATGAACTGGTATGGCAACCGCTCCAAAATTGCGATGACGGACGTTGAAAAATCTTTCAAGAAACATATGCATTGGAATCCGAAACTTCCTTCTCCGTACTTCGTGAAGGCCAGTCAGAAAATGATAGATTTGCTCTCTGACTGTACAATCAAGGGTGTAACCATTTCCGCTCCTGGCTTCTATGGGCCTCAGGGAAGAGTTGTCAGGATGCCTCTTGCAATGCCCGACATGCTCGAAAATATAGAATCGTTCCGATTCGATGATTATAGAATCACCAACTTTGAAATGGAAAGCGCCCCTGTCGCCGGCTTTGCCGCCCACCTCGGGCACAACGCCGTTACCGTCTGTTGTGCCATTGCAAACCGCTACCTCCAAAGTTCCAACCCTGACTACAAGCCTCAGATTCGCCAGCTTATCGAACTTGTTGTAGATAGGATATCGAGACTGTAGATTCTTCTTAAAATTTATTAAAAAATTAGCCGCATCACTACAAGAAAATTCGTACGGCAGTTGCATCACTGCGACTACCGTACTACTTAACCTAAACTTAAACTATGAAAAACTTCAAGGCAAATATACATATTAATTTTTAATTCACAAGAGGGATTAGCCTGATTTTTGCGAATTTAAGCAACAAAATCTTCTCCCCATATCTATCAAAAACAATCTTTGCCTTGAGCTCCGGAATCCTACCGGTAATTTCCAGTATTTTTCCTTTGCCAAAGCGATTGTGTTCAATGCGGTCTCCGACCTTGAATTTATCCATTGTATCCGGAACAAAATTCTCAATTTCAGGAGGCAGGGGCCGATTTTTGAGGTCTTCCCGGGTAATCTGGGGACGGGATCCAGACGAGGCAGGCTGTTTACGGGAAAGACTTGCCGCCTGGCGATGGCTAAACCCATCATTTCTGGAATAGCTGCTACTCCCGAAACGGAAGCCCCTGCCATACCCCGGCTCATCATCTTCACCGATTGAATGGGCATGAAGGTCCTCTTTTTTAAGGGGATTCTCGACATACTGAGGAGCGATCTCCCGAAGGAAACGGCTCGGAGCGTTGGATTCATGCTTACCATTTCTCATGCGCGTTGTAGCGAAGGTCAGCACAACGGCTTTCTTGGCCCTTGTAATGGCAACATAGAAGAGACGCCTCTCCTCTTCAATATCCTTTTCTGATGCAAGCATACCTCCGGAAGGGAAAAGATTCTCTTCCATTCCTGCTACATAGACATAAGGGAATTCAAGTCCTTTGGCCGAATGCGCTGTCATAAGGGCGATTTTATTGCTTCCTTCCTCGTCGTCGGAGACATCAACATTGCTAAGGAGCGATACATCTTCCAAAAAATCCATAAGAAGAACAACGGGAAAATCCGCTGACGAAATCTCAGATGAGTCTTGTATCTCTCCATCTTCGATCAAAGCCTCTATATATTCTCCATCCCTATCATCCCGGAATGTAGCGACACTGTCAAGAAGTTCCTCGACATTGGAAGTTCTCGACTGCCCTTCGATGGAGGTATCCTCCTTGTAGAGTCTGTATATACCAGTGTCGAGAGCAATAACCCGGGCGATTGCTTCAGCATCCTCCTTCAATGCTCGCTCTGAAAGCTTTTTTATCAGCTCGCAGAATTCAAGGATTTTCTTGACTCCTGCGCTTCTGAGGCCATATTTCTCAAGACCACCGAGATATGCTGCCTGGAAAAGAGAGCACTCGTTCTCCTTGGCCGAAGCTTCGAGGGCGGAGAGGGATGTCCCACCTATCCCACGGGCAGGCTTATTGACCACCCGCTTAAAAGACTCATCGTCATTGAGGTTCACCACCAGCTTGAAATAGGCCATCAGGTCTTTGACCTCCATCCTCTCGAAGAATGAATTGCCGGAATAGATCATATATGGAAGATTCCTCTTCCGAAGGGCCTCCTCGAGGGCCCTCGACTGTGAATTTGTCCTATAGAGAATCGCGAAATCCTTGTATTCTGAACGGGTCTCTCTCATTCGGGAAATAATGGACGACGCTATAAGGATTGCCTCTTCCTCTGCTGTATATGCCCTTATCAGCCTGATTTTCTCACCCTTCTCTCCTACAGCTACACATGTCTTTGGGATTCTGGACTCATTTCTTGCTATAAGCGAGTTGGCGGCATTGACAATATTGGCAGTAGAACGGTAATTCTTTTCCAGACGGAAGGTCTTAGCCTCAGGAAGATCCTTCGTAAAATTAAGGATATTCCCTATCTCGGCACCACGGAAGGCATAGATGGACTGGCTGTCATCGCCGACAACGCATATATTGTGCTTGGGGTTGAGCTTTGTCAGCTCACGGAGAATCCTGTACTGGGAGAAATTGGTATCCTGATACTCGTCAACAAGGATATAGTCAAATCTTCCTGCTATATCATAAAGCGCCGCCTTGCTACTTTTCAAAAGGATATTCATATTAAGGAGAATATCGTCGAAGTCCATTACTCCGGAACTTTTTAGAGTACGGTCATATAGGGCATAGACCTCATGAAGAAGGGGTCTCTTCGATACCCTGTCATCAGCGAGAGCCTTCTGGTTCCTCGAATACGCCGAGGCAGTAACCAGAGCATTCTTAGCCTTGGAAATCCTTGCAAGGACATCTTTGGGCTTATAGACCTTCTCGTCCAATGAAAGCTGCTTGAGGCAGGTCTTTATCGCACTTATTGAGTCCGCAGTATCATAGATTGTAAACGACGAGGGATACCCCAGCACATCAGCATACTCGCGGAGAAACCGGACAAAGACAGAATGGAAGGTCCCCATGTAGATTCTCCTAGCCTTACGCTCCCCTACCATAGCCGCAATCCTTTCCTTCATTTCTGTCGCGGCTTTTTTCGTGAAAGTCAGGGCCAGAATCCTTGAAGGATCTGCCCCTTTCTCTATCGTATAAGCAATTCTTGACGTCAGAACCCGTGTCTTTCCCGATCCTGCTCCGGCGACTATCAGCACCGGTCCGTCCACACATATGACAGCGGCAAGCTGCTCGTTGTTGAGTTCATCTAAAATAGCGCTCATCTGCAGCAATATTTTCAAGCGAAATTAGAAAAAAAATCCGTAACTTCGCGCGGTATTATAGAAAATACACAAAATTATTATTTATAATGTCTAACAACATCGATTTGAAAAAGGGCCTGGACATTCCCGTGAAGGGTGCTGCGGCCCAAAAAGTCGTCAAGACGGTAATCCCAGACGTTGTTGCCATAAAACCGACTGATTTCAAGGGTCTCATTCCAAGACTCCTTGTCAAGGAAGGCGACAAGGTACTCGCCGGATCCCCCGTACTCGCCGACAAACAGAATCCCGACATCCTCTTCACTAGTCCGGTAAGCGGCACTGTAAAGGAGATTGTCAGAGGAGACAAGAGAAAGCTTCTTGCTGTCCTCGTTGAGACGGATCCGGTACAGCAAAAAGTTGATTTCGGTGCAAAAGACGCAGATTCCCTTACAAAGGAAGAGGTCAAAAACCTCCTGCTTAAAAGCGGACTTTGGGGAGCGCTGATTCAGAGGCCTTATGGTGTCATGGCAGATCCATCCGCCGGGCCGAAGGCTATTTTCGTATCCGCTTTCTCTACCGCGCCTCTTGCCCCCGATACAGACTTTACCCTTTCCGGCAAAGCTCAAGACATCCAGGCGGGCATAATAGCCCTGACCAAAATCACAGATGGAGGAGTTCATCTTTGCATCAACAAAGCTACTGAAGCCAAGTCTCCTTTCGCCAAGATGGACAAGGCTATCATCCACTCTGTCAGCGGCAAGCATCCCGCCGGCAACGTCGGAGTACAGATCAGCCACATTTCACCCATCAGAAAAGGAGAAATCGTATGGACTGTATCTCCCCTCCTTCTCGCTGCAATCGGCCATCTCGTACTTACTGGCAGACTCGATCTGATGCGTAAGGTAGCTATTACAGGTCCGGCTGCCGATGAGCCTGCTTATGTCGAGACTTTCCCGGGCGCTCCTGTCAAGAGCCTTACAGCTTCTTATGAAGGTGTCCGCTACATCGGCGGTGATATCCTCACTGGCGAAGTCATCGGGAAAGACGGCTACCTCGGATTCTTCCAGGATCAGATCTGTCTCATCTCTGAAGGTACCGAGCGCGAGATTCTCGGATGGGCCAAGCCTTTCCGCATGAACCTTCACAGCTCTTCCAAGTGTTACTTCTCATGGCTCGCTCCCAAAAAGCTTTATAGCATGGATACCAATCTGCATGGCGGGCCCCGAGCTTTTGTACAGACCAAGTGTTTCGAGGATGTGACTCCTATGGAAATATTCCCCATCTACCTTATCAAAGCCTGCCTGGCAGGAGATATCGACAAGATGGAGAAATACGGCATCTACGAGGTCCTTCCCGAGGATCTTGCGCTATGCGACTATGTTGACCCCTCCAAGAACGATATCCAGGATATCATCTCGAAGGGCATTGACCTCATGATTAAAGAAATGGCTTAAGTTATGGCAGAAGAAAAGAAAGCAGGCCTTTTTGAGAAAGGCGGCAAGCTCTACTGGCTCCATTCTACAATAGACGCCTTCGACACCTTCCTTCGCGTTCCCGGCACGGTAACGGCAAAAGGAGCCCATGTCAGGGACGCCATCGACCTGAAGAGAGTGATGATCATGGTTGTCATAGCCCTCGTTCCCGCAGCACTATTTGGTATGTACAATGTCGGTTACCAGACCGCTCTTGCTACCGGTGCTTCCTGGGGATTCTGGAAGATGTTCTTCTATGGTCTTCTCAAGGTCCTTCCCCTTTATATTGTTTCCTACATTGTCGGCCTCGGGATAGAATTCGCTTCGTCCCAGATTCGAGGCGAGGAAGTAAATGAAGGTTACCTCGTTACCGGTTTCCTCATTCCCCTTATCGTTCCCGTCGATGTTCCCCTTTGGATGCTCGCACTCGCAGTCGCGTTCGCAGTAATCTTTGGAAAGGAAGTCTTCGGAGGCACCGGAATGAACATCTGGAACCCGGCTCTCCTTACCCGCGCATTCCTGTTCTTCTCATATCCTTCCAGCATGTCGGGATCCGACGTCTGGATCCACATTCCAAAGGGCATGGAGACGACTGACGCATTCACCGGTGCAACTCCTCTCGCAATCGCTGGAGCCGGCGGAGCCGGAGCACTTGACGCTGCTGGGTATTCTTTCATGGATTTGTTCTGGGGCCTTATCCCGGGGTCTGTCGGGGAGACCTCCGTTATCGCAATCCTTCTAGGAGCCGTCATTATCCTTTGGAGCGGAGTCGCAAGCTGGAAGATAATGGTATCCTCCATCGCTGGAGCCCTCCTCGTAGGCTGGTTCGGCCAGCTTGCAGGCAGCGGGATCCCAGCATACTACCATCTTGTGATGGGTGGATTCCTCTTTGGAACTGTCTTCATGGCAACCGATCCGGTCACCTCTGCCCAGACAGAGACCGGAAAATGGATCTACGGATTCCTTGTCGGCGCTCTCGCAGTTGTTGTCCGCCTTTGGAACCCCGGATATGCAGAAGGAATGATGCTAGCCATCCTCCTTATGAACACATTCGCTCCGCTGATCGACCACTGCGTCATCTCTTCGAGCATCTCCCGCAGGGCAAAAAGAATGAAAACCGCTTAATCATTTATAGGTATGAACACAAATAACAACGTCTATACAGTGATCTACACCACCGTAATCGTGGTGATAGTTGCAGCGGTTCTCGCTTTCGTATCCCAGTCCCTCAAGGGCAACCAGGAGGCTAACGAGAAAGCCGATACCATCTCCCAGATGCTTACGGCTGCTCAGTTCGGCACAAAGGCCGATTTCCAGAAAATGGGAAACAAGGCCGTCCTCGCCCGATATGCAGAAGAGATCGCGGAAGCTTTCACAGTCAGCCCTGACGGCATCCGTACCGGAGAGATAGCCCTGGACGAAGTATTCTCGCCCAGCCTTCTGAAGCGTCAGAACTACAATATCAAGGGAGGTCAGAACTCCACCGGAGCTCCCGAACTTCCAGTATTCATCTTCAAAAACGGCAAGAAGGTCGTTCCCGTATATGGAGCCGGCCTCTGGGGCCCTGTTTGGGGTTATATCGCATTCAACGAAGACAACTCGATTGCGGGTGCCTACTTCGACCATGAGAGCGAGACCGCCGGCCTTGGCGCTAAAATCAAGGACGATCCTGCATTCCAGGCCGAATTCGTAGGTGAGACACCTTCTCTCGGCGAATCCAAGGTCTTCGAAATCGTAAAGGGTGGTTCACCCAAGGATGCCGAAGGCAAGGAAATCATTGACAATAAGATCGATGCCATCACCGGCGCGACAATGACTTCCAAAGGTCTTGAAGCCGCTATCAACACATGGCTCGGAGCTTACAGCGCTTATCTTCAGGCTGCCGCCCCCAAAGTAGAGGAAGAAGTTCCCGCTGAAGAGCCTGTAGAGGCAACAGAAGGTGAGGAAACAACTAAAACAGAGGAGGATTAAGCCATGAATGCAAAACTCAAAGAAACTCTTTTGAACCCGATTTTCAAGGGCAACCCGATTACCGTTCTTGTCCTCGGCATCTGCTCGTCGCTGGCCGTAACGGTCACAATGAAAGGAGCCCTCGTCATGGCGCTTTCCGTCATCGTAGTGACCGGCATCTCGAGCCTTATTCTTTCGCTTCTGAGAAACACAATTCCAAGCCGCGTCAGAATTATTGTCCAGCTCGTCGTGGTGGCCATGATGGTTATCCTTGTCGACCAGGTGCTCAAGTCTTTCGAAGCCACCTACGCAATTGACAAGCAGCTTTCCGTCTACATCGGCCTCATTATTACGAACTGTATCGTCATGGGGCGTATCGAGGCATTCGCCCTCGGCAACAAGCCTTGGCCCAGCTTCCTCGACGGCGTGGCCAACGGAGCCGGCTACGGAATGATTCTCCTCATCGTCGCCTTCTTCCGCGAACTTCTCGGAAGCGGCACCCTCTTCGGATTCGACATCCTGAACCGCTTTGGTTATGTACCTAACAACCTGGTGATTCTGCCTCCATTCGCACTCATCCTCCTCGGATGCATCGTATGGGTCCAGAGATCCATCCAGAAAGACCTCCAGGAAAAATAATAAACAAGCACAAGACGTATTATGGAATATTTAAGCTTATTCGTAAAGTCAATATTCGTTGACAATATGATTTTTGCATACTTCCTCGGAATGTGCTCATTCCTGGCGGTATCCAAAAATGTAAAGACGGCTGCCGGCTTAGGTCTTGCAGTTATCTTCGTCCTTCTGGTAACTCTCCCTATCAACTGGCTTTTAAATACTTATGTTCTTGCTCCCGATGCTCTTATCGAAGGCGTTGACCTGAGTTTCCTCAGCTTCATCATCTTCATAGCGGTCATCGCAGCCATTGTGCAGATAGTTGAAATGGTCGTAGAGAAATTCTCACCGTCCCTTTATTCATCTCTCGGAATATTTCTTCCGCTGATCGCTGTCAACTGCGCGATCCTTGGAGGTTCGCTCTTCATGCAGCAGAGAGATTTCATGAACTTCGCAGAGCCTGTCGTCTACGCTCTCGGCAGCGGTATCGGCTGGTTCCTCGCAATTGTTTCCCTCGCTGCAATCCGCGAGAAGATGGCCTATAGCAATGTTCCTCCGGCACTGAAAGGTCTCGGAATCACTTTCATCACAGTAGGCCTCATGGGAATGGCATTCATGACATTCATGGGAATTTCACTTTAAAAGGAGGATTTGACAATGGGAAATACTATTCTATATGCAATCATAGTCATCACAGTGGTGACCCTGATTCTCGTTGCTCTCCTCCTCTGGATTAAAGCAAAACTCACCCCCTCCGGATCAGTCAAGATCAATATCAATAACGGCTCAAAGGAGCTTGAAGTTACTCCCGGGGGGACTCTCATGAACTCTCTTGCCGAGAATGGCATCTTCCTTCCTTCAGCATGCGGCGGAAAGGCCAACTGCGGCCAATGCAAAGTTCGCGTTGTCGAAGGCGGTGGCACCATCCTCCCTACCGAGACCGGATTCTTCTCCCGCAAGCAGATTAAGGATGGCTGGAGACTTGGCTGCCAAGTCAAAGTCAAGGACAATATCGGGATTGCTGTTCCAGAAAGCGCACTCAGCGTCAAGAAACTCAAATGCGAGGTCGTTTCCAACAAGAATGTAGCCACATTCATCAAGGAATTCACCGTCAAACTTCCCGAAGGCGAAAATATCGACTTCAAGTCTGGTGAATATATCCAAATTGACATCCCCGAATATGACGTCAATTTCGCTGATATGGACATTGATCCTATCTATAGGGGCGACTGGGAGAAGTACGGATTCTTCGGGATCAAGTATAAGAACACTGTCCCTACAATTCGCGCATACTCGATGGCCTCGTATCCTGCAGAAAAGGGCCTCATCAAACTCAACGTCCGTATCGCCACTCCTCCTTTCGACAGGAGCCAGCCTCGCGGAGTGTTCAAGATGCTGCCCGTTCCTCCTGGAATCGCTTCGACCTATGTCTTCTCCCGCAAGCCGGGTGACAAGGTTATGATCAGTGGCCCATACGGAGAGTTCCTCCTTCCTACGGATGATCCTGACACCCAGGAATATATCTTCGTCGGAGGAGGCGCTGGAATGGCACCTCTTAGAAGCCATATCATGCACCTTTTCAAGACTCTTAAGACGAAGAAGCCAGTTCGTTTCTTCTATGGTGCCCGTGCCCTTGTCGAGGCATTCTACCTCGAAGATTTCGCAGAGATCGAAAAGGAATTCCCCAACTTCCACTTCACTCTCGCCCTCGACCGTCCGGATCCGGCAGCCGATGCGGCAGGAGTCAAGTACACCCCGGGATTCGTCCACCAGGTCATGTATGATACATACTTGAAGAACCACGAGGCTCCTGAAGACATCAAGTACTTCATGTGCGGTCCTCCTATGATGGTCGCTTCGGTAAACAACCTTCTGGATTCACTCGGAGTTGCCCCGGAATCAATTCTCTACGACAACTTCGGCGCATAAGAACTCGTTAAATAGCGTAAAGAGGTCGACTCAAAGGGTCGGCCTCTTTTTTTGCGTCATACTCCGCAGCGGCTACATCTTGCCCTTTCGGAGTATTCTTTCGTATAGGTGATAGAGAAGGCCCGCTTTCTTTCCAAGATAAGGATAATCGCTGAACAAAGTAGAGTCGTATTCCACAGCTGCTTTTGCTGCCCTCCGAATGATATACTTCCATGACGAGGCTATAGGAGAAGATTCAATATCTCCCTTATAGAAATCGTATAGCGAGAGCAGATTCCTCGCTGAAGCTATATGACGATCCCGTCGGCGCCCTCTGGTTGATGCAGAGGGATTGTCCCTTCTGTAATGATAAAGCGGTTCCGGGACGAGAACGGCATTTTCAGCATAGAAAATAAGTTGTGACGAAAGTATAACATCCTCATGCATGGGGATTACCGGATAGAAGAGATTATCCGTAAATAATGATCTTTTTATCAATTTGTTACAAAGGTAACCATGGGCCTTGTAGTGGAGTATTGCATCGGAGTACTCCTTCGGAGACGAATACTGGGGATCTTTTGCCACATGGGGCCTTACTCCCGACTTCTCCTTGGCAACATAAAAATAGACAACATCCGCTCCTGTAGCTTCAACCTTTGAGACCAGTTTCGCAACTGAGTCTATCTCAATCCAATCATCGGAATCCACAAACAATACATAGTCTCCCTTAGCCACATCAAGACCGGAAAGCCTTGCTTTTGAAACGCCCTCGTTACGCTTACGAATGATGGTAATTTGCGATTTCTTATCACTGAATCTCTTTTGTATCAGATCATTAAGAATATCATAAGACCCATCTGGAGACTCATCGTCCACAAATATGAACTCTATGTCCGAATATGTCTGAGAGAGGACGCTCTCCGCACACTCTGCTATATATTTCTCTACTCCGTAGAAAGGTACAATCAGAGAAACTTTCATTTTTCAAATCTGGACTTATGGGGCAGAAGCCTTTCAAAAGCGGCAGTAATCACCTCTTTCGACCTTTCGAACTTTTCCTCATCTATATGTGCGTCATTTATGCAGATAAGACGCTTATTCCCTGGATTTTCAATCTTGGAAACAATCTGCTCCGGCTCAGTAAATCCGAGAGAGAAGTACTTGGCAGGCAATCTCTTAGGCTTCGCCTTATGGGAATAGTACATATAGTCCAAGAAGAGATATTGATTGTAATTGGACAAATCCCTGAGAGGGGTAAGCGAAGCCAATATCTCATCCTCAACCTTCTCATAAACCTCCTCACAAACACTCCTCAGCATGGGAGAGCAGGTATGTTGAGGCCTGACAAAGAAAGGGCTGCGGGTGCACTTCCCTAGAGCCTTTCTTGCAAGAGCGTCAGAATGGCGGCATAACTTCTTAAAATCGATGAAGGAGAAAAGAGACGCGGCGAAACCTATCCTCGGCCGTCCATTGGGAAAGAATGTCTCTTCCTCGCATGGCTGGATCGGGAACATATCATCGTTGAAATAGAGGAACTGCTCCGACAGACCGGGAATCTTATGGATAAACATCTCTATCATTGAGCTGTTGAAGGTCGGGAGCGACTCTGAAGGCATAATCATCTCATGGGTGATAATATTGAGATTGGACCTATCAACCCATGAAGGGACCTGCGAATCCCTTGATACCAGAAGATATACCTTATTGACAAAGGGGAGGAAAGATTCTATCCCCCTAAGAAGGTATTTAAGAGTCCCCCACTCCCTATATCTTTTGTTCATCACAGGGACATTAACTCTCCTGCAATAATCCTCCTGCCATAGGGGATCCGAACTATCCACAAACGTTATTACAGCGTCCATCACTGTTTTCTCTCTTTCAAATATTCATTTAGCTCTTTTGGATGATCTGTCTGAATGACCCTGGCTCCAAAAGAATCTAATAGGAAAGCATCTTTCTCCGGACAGAAAGGCTTTCCAAGGTCGGAATTGTACCAAAGGCGGCATCCTTCACCAAGGAAGTTCTTGAGCATAAGTGGTTTGATATCTCCACGAGATGCCGAGTAAACTTCCAATAATACCGGATGAAGAATATCCACTGCTGAGACTACATCCCGGAGAGATTCTTCCGCATCCAACCCGACCATAGGCATATATATAACGCTATCCCGCCAATGTCCAAGAGTACTCAAGGCCTCTTCGGGAGAGCAGTTGCTTTTAAATATAAGATGCTTCAAAGTGCCCGTCCGTTGCGCAATTTCGATTATTTCGGGGGCATATTTGAATGCTTTGTCAATATTGACCATGACACCAGCTTCCTTCGCTACGAGAAGGGCTTCCTCAAGGGATGGTACAGTCTCGGATGTCAACTTTCCGTCAGGAGATTTGAGATGCAAACCTTTTATATAACTCCATTCCCTCTTGGACACAAAACCCTTACCATCAGTTGTCCTCCCGAGAGTCTGGTCATGCATGAGGAGGAAAACACCGTCGGAGGACCTTCTAACATCAATCTCCACTATATCGGCTCCCACAGTCTGGGAGGCAAGAATAGCGCTAAGTGAATTTTCAGGGTTGGAAGAGCCATTGGCCCGATGGGCAACGACGAGGACGGTCTCATCCGGATGCAAAATCCTTGTCCTGATACAGTCCACCCTCCCCTGAGCAAAGAGAGCGCAAGAGAAAAGGGCGGAAATCAAGAAAAGGAATACTCGCTTCACGACTCTTCAATATTGAATTGGAGAAGGAGAACCCTGACATTGTCGGCAACCCTTTTCCCGGTATCAGTGGATTTTTCAAAAATCTCGGCGAGGTTCTTGTATTTTGTCAGCTCCCTAAGGTCCGGTTCATTGGCAAAAATGTAGCCGACATACTCCTCATAAGTATCGTCCGCAGTATGCTCAAGCTCTGTAATCCTGTCACACTCAAGGGTAATGGCTGAAACCTTGTGCCTTATATCCCAGAGCATCGGCAAAAGAACCTTTATCGACTCCGCCTCCTTTACAACTGTCGAGACAAGATCCTTAAGCTGAGAATCTATTTTGGCCGGATTATACATTCCAAGAGCCTTGGAGGCATCTTTTACAACATCCAGACAGTCGTCAAGAGCCATCGCTATAGACTGAAGGTCGGCGCGAGGCAAAGATCCCCTCAGCCTACCGGAAATCTGTTCCTGAAACTCGGTCAGAAGAGCATCTCCCTGAACCTCAAGAGTCTTTATTTCTTTCTCAATAAGTCCCCATTCGTCCCTTAAAGGAGAATTCAGCATCCTTTCAAGAGCAAGTGCAGACTGATGGAAAAAGGCTGCCTGCTGCGAAAGAATCGGAAGAAGATCCCTCTTTGGAAGAAACAGATTGCGAAGTCTTTTGGATAATCTCATAAAAAAACTTTTTTTCGCACTTTAATAAATTTCATTTTGGATCCCTAAAAAGGCTGAATCTCAACAAAAAACTTTAAAACAACACCCCCAAAGGGCATTTTCTCATCCTCATGCCGTCGAAAGACAGTAGCTTTGCCTCAAACAATAAAACTAATGTTCGTACGAAAAACGAAATATCGCTTTTCAGCAGAGGAAGAAGGCCGGTTTCGCAAGAACCTGACTAGCTATGGAATATCTTTACTTCAAACCGTGCGTTCTGCATGGTGGCTTTCATTAATTATGCCGGCCTTTCTCTTCTCTGCATGCTCCGCAGCACCAGTCAGAGACAAAACAACTACGCAAATATATATAAGAGAAGCTGAAAAAACAACCCCGAGCACCCTTGATTTGTTCTTTTTCGAAGACAGCGGGCAGATGAAACTGGATTCGTACGAAAGGATCGAAATGTGGAATGGCCTCTCCCTGAACGGGACCTCCGGAACAGGAGGAAGACAAGTCGCTGCTATTGCAAACTATGGTGAAGACAGGTTCTCCTGGAGCGACATTCTCTCCTATGAAGGACTCTTGTCAAAGACAATGGAGCTTATGGAAGAGGTTCCCTCCCGTCCTGTAATGAGCGGAGAAGACGAGATTCTTGCAGGAAGAGACCGCAGTTGCACCATAGAGCTATCTCCCCTTATGGCAAGGATTAAAATAAATTCTCTTTCTGCCGATTTCTACGGGAAGCCCTATGAAGGAGAAGAACTTAAGGATGTTAAGGTCTTTCTGATGAATGTTCATGATAGGTGCAGGATACTATCAAGGACAAGCGAACCTTCATGGGCCAACTATAGGGAAATGATCTATGAAGACTATCCAATTTATTGTGATCCAGGTGTTTCTCTTAGCACATCGGTAATCTTCCCAGGAATTCTTTTATATTGCTATCCCAACGTTATATCCGAAGAGACTCCAGAGAACCCGTTCACGAGGCTAGTTATCCAAGGGACAATCGAAGGGGACACCTATTACTACCCGATTAATATACCCCTACTCGAAGGCGGGAAAGAGTATGCATATAATATAACTATCACAAGGACAGGCACTTCCGACCCAGATATTCCCGCCATAGCCGGAACGGTCCGGTTCAGTCAGAGTGTTCTTCCCTGGAATGATTCAGATGAGAAAACAGAAAGGTTCTAAAATGAGAAAAATCATATCACTGCCGATTCTTTTCCTGCTCGTTTCTTGTGCTCCCTCCATACAGATGAGACAGGAGTGCTTTTTCAGGATAGCTGGGATGAATCTGACAAGGTCATCAGATCCCCTTGACGAAGACATGATAAGTGATCTTAACATCTTCATTTTCAACCATAAGGGCATCATGGAGGAAAGTCGATATATCCGCAGCGGTGCTATGGAAAGAGAAGGATCTGATATCGTTTTCTCTGCCTCTCTGATTCTTGATGAGAAGTACTCTGTCTATGTCTGTGCCAATCTTGGATACGCCCTCAAGGCTAATTCAGAATCAGAACTGAAGTCTCTAAGGTATCATCTCGCCTATCCGGATGAATATTCAAAAGGCATCCCTATGACAGGCAGCCTTATAAATGTGATTCCTTCTACGGGCGATAAGATGATAGGGCTTGAACGAATGATGTCAAAACTCTCCATAGTATTTGACCGTTCATCTTTGGAAGAAGGTACCGAAATATGGGTTAAAAGAGTATCTATAGGAAACTGTCCAAAATCGGCTATTCTTTTTGGAGAGAGCCTTGCTGAGAGTTCTGAAGACATATTCCTTTCCGGATTCAGTAAGGACGGGACCAATGCCGATCCCCTCAACAGGGTGGTTTCCGGTGGGAAAAGCCGGGAGGTGCGGCTTTTTATGCTTGAAAATCTTCACGAACAAGAAGAAAAACTCTCCTCGTACATTGAACTCGAATTGGAATATAAATCCAGATTAATGCAAAACAAGCCTGGAGAGTACCTGAAATACCGTTTTCGACTCGGCGAAATAAGAAGGAACTCCTCGTACAAGTTCGTTGTCAAGCCGGAGGGAAGCGGACTGAACGGAGACTCTTGGAGGGTGGACAAAGAAGCACTTGAAGTAAGAGAAAGCGCGAAAAGATTTGATTTGATGCCGGCCGCCTATAATGTATGCACAGTATCTGACACATTCCATCTCCGGTGCGATGTCTTCCCTGCGGAGACGCCTCTTGAGATTGAACTTCTCTCCTACGAAGATGACGAAAGGGTCGCAGCGCTTTATGATTATGAAATTGACAAAGACGGGCACGGGCTGAGGCTGATGCCTCATAAAGACGGGACGGCCCTAATCTATTTCAAGGCAGGCCCTCCAGTTTCGAAAGATACTCTTGCAATGGTGGTTTTCAACCCAAATACTTCGCCGTAAAAGTCTTCCCTTCCTTGATAAGAGCCTCCGGGGTGCCTTCAAAGACGATTCTTCCTCCCTCGTCACCTGCATCGGGACCGAGATCGATAATCCAGTCGGCATTTAGTATAACGTCCGGATTATGCTCAACTACGACCACAGAGTGACCTTTCGATAAAAGTACCTCAAAAGCCCTTAGAAGTTTCTCTACGTCATAGAAATGAAGGCCGGTCGTAGGTTCGTCAAAAATGAACATTATTCTTTCATTCCTCGGCTTGTCTCCTTCGCTGAGCGATAGGAAATAAGCGAGTTTGATTCTCTGGCTCTCACCGCCGGATAGGGTGCTGCTACTCTGGCCAAGTTTGATATAGGAAAGGCCGACGTCCACGAGAGGCTGAAGTTCTGAGGCTATTTCTTTAGCGAGGTCATCTTTTTTCGAACCAAAGAATTCTATAGCCTCCTCGACGCTCATATTGAGGATATCGTCTATATTCTTACCTTCATAACGAACCTCCAGAATCTCGCTCTTGAAGCGCTTTCCCCCACAGGCCTCACAAACCATCGTCACATCCGCCATGAACTGCATCCCTATCCTCACATATCCGTCCCCCTGGCATTCTGGGCATCGTCCTCCTTCCTGATTGAAGGAGAAAAATGACGGAGTATATCCGTTTATCTTGGCATACTGCTGCGAAGAAAGAAGTTTTCGGATAGTATCATAGACCTTTAGATAAGTCACAGCATTGGATCTGGAGCTCTTTCCGATAGGATTTTGATCTACATATTCTACCCTTGTGACCCTGTCGAGATTGCCGCTTAGCCCCTTGAAAGTACCCGGAAGATCACCAGTCTCATTAATCCTTCTTCTTAGAGCTGGATAGAGGATATCTCCGACAAGAGATGACTTGCCGCTGCCGCTGACGCCAGTCACGACGGTAAGGACACCTAGAGGGAATTTAACGTCGATGTCCTTGAGATTATGCTCCATTGCTCCGTTGACAGTAATGGAATAGTTCCATGTGCGCTTTTCTCTTCTAAACCTTGGAATCTCGCCAGATAAATACTTGAGAGTCAAAGACTTTTCATTTGAGAGGGCATCTTCTGGCCTACCAGAGAAAACTATTTCACCACCGTCCACTCCGGCCATAGGGCCCATATCAACGAGCATGTCGGCTGCACGGATTATCTCCTCGTCATGCTCTACAACTATCACTGTATTTCCTATGTCCCGAAGCCTCTTCAGGACTTTTATAAGACGGTCTGTATCCCTTGGATGGAGACCAATGGACGGCTCGTCGAGGATATACATGGATCCCACAAGGGAACTACCGAGAGCGGTCACAAGATTGATTCTCTGACTCTCCCCTCCGGAAAGGGTATTGCAAGGACGGCTTAAAGTAAGATATGACAGGCCGACATCGCTGATATACCTCAGACGTGAAGTCACCTCTTCTATCGCCTTGTCCACCACTCCCCTCTCATATTTGGTAAATTCAACATTGTCAAAGAAATCAATCAGCTCCCCTACCGTCATGCTGAGAAGCTCATGTATCGTCTTACCGCCGACTTTTACATAAAGAGCCTCCTTCCTGAGCCGGCTACCTCCGCACTCGTGACAGACCGTCCTCCCCGAATAACGGCTGAGCATATACTTGTACTGAATCTTGTACCTGTTGGATTCGACCCACTGGAAGAATTCATTTATGCCTATTATGGAATTATCGTCCCCTTTGACGCTATGACCATTCCATATTATATCTTTGACCTTATCCGATAGCTTACAATAGGGTTCGAAAATAGGTATTCCGTAGCGCTCCGCCACTTCGACCAGATGGTCTTTGAACCATCCCATCTTGTCGCCTCTCCAGCAAGCAATAGCGCCTTCATAGATACTCTTTGTCTTGTCGGGAATTACTAGGTCTTCGCTAATGCCGATAATCTTTCCGAGTCCGCCACAAACAGGACATGCCCCAAGCGGGCTGTTGAAGCTGAAGAGGAACTCGTCAGGCTTACGAAACAGTATCCCATCCATCTCCATTCTGTCTAGGAATGGCTCAACATGTACCTGACCATCAATTGTTTCTGCCCTCACGTAGAGGTCCCCGCAGCCGATTGAGAATGCGGATTCGATGGAACTAGTGAGTCTCATTCTGAGGTCCTCGTCGGCGGAAGTCGTCTTTACTCTGTCTATGAACAGGTATAGTTCACTGGGATAATCGCCGGTCTGAGCCATCTTCATTATCTCTTCGATACGGATAATCTTGTCGGAGGAAGGATCATAGAATCTACTGTAACCCTCTTCCTTAAGACCTAACATCAGCTCGACTTTATCATCTCTTCTGTCCCAATCGATTCCTGAGAGGATATATACTGAAACAACACCTTCGGAAAAGACAAAATTCATGACATCGGATACGGTATTCGCCCTTACTTCCTTTCCGGAGACCGGAGAATAGGTGCGGCCTATGCGGGCATATATAAGTCTCAGATAGTCATATATTTCAGTTGTTGTAGCAACAGTCGAACGAGGATTCCTGGTATTGACTTTCTGCTCAATCGCAACAGCCGGAGGGATGCCTTCTATCAAATCAACATCCGGCTTTGTCATTCTGCCGAGAAACTGTCTTGCGTAAGAAGACAGACTCTCAGCGAATCTCCTCTGGCCCTCGGCAAAGAGAGTATCGAAAGCTAGCGAAGACTTGCCGCTACCTGAAATACCTGTAATGACGATGAACTTTCCTCGAGGAATCTCAAGAGAAACATTCTTGAGATTGTTTACTCTGGCATTTTTGACTATAATATTACCTTGCTTTGTCATCCCATCACAATTGAATCCCCCAAAGTTACTAATATTTTTGGGGGCATGAAAATATCCTTTTTCTTTTTAGTGATGGTGAAATAATAACATTTGCTAAATACCTCTTTCGTGCGACATTTTGACACCAAAACAAGACATTTTGTCTTAATAGTTTGACAATTTATCTACCTTTTGAACAATTTAACCTCGATTGTCATAAAGGTCCTCATTTTGTTGAAATCCAATCGTCGGCTTTGAATGGCCGATAAGACAGAAGTTAAACATACAAAATAGGAGAATAAAACTATGGTACCTTCAAGAAGAATGAGTCAGAACTGGCTCCCAGATTTTTTCAACGATTTCTTTGACACAGACTGGATGGTTAAAACGAATGCAACTGCTCCAGCAATCAATGTCCTCGAAAATGAGAACGGCTATGAACTCGAGCTTGCGGCTCCCGGAATGAAAAAGGAAGACTTCAGCGTCAACATAAACGACCAGGGCGACCTTGTCATCAAGATGGAAAAAAAGGCTGAAAACAAGGACGAAAAGAAAGGACATTACCTTCGCCGCGAGTTCAACTACACAAAATTCCAGCAGACGATGTTACTCCCTGATGACGCCGACAAAGAGGAGATCAGCGCTAGAGTTGAGAATGGAGTTCTAAGTGTAAGTATCCCGAAGGTAAAAAAGATAGAAATACCTGAGACTAAAAAGGTTATAGAAGTCAAATAATACTTCCGAGGCCCTTGAGAAAGAACGCTGCTATAAAAAAAATGGAAAAAAGTTTGCAGAGTCCAAAAAAAGACTTATCTTTGCATTCGCTTTCAGAGGAAAGCACTCGTTCTTTCAATTATGGTGCGGTAGTTCAGTTTGGTTAGAATGCCGGCCTGTCACGCCGGAGGTCGCGAGTTCGACCCTCGTCCGCACCGCTTAAGGATGCCTTACAGATATCTGTAGGGCATTTTTTTTAGATTTCGTCAAAATATACTGAGAATGAGCTCGCTAAAGTCCAGTTCCCAAACGTGACTCAGCGATGCATTCGGGGAAGTTTCGGTCCGTCCCGTGCCACCGGAAGGGTGTTTCGTGGAACGACAGGCCAAATTCCATGGCCCCGTGCCACAGAAAAGGTTTTTTCTGGCACGGGCCAGATGATGAAAGTGATGCAGGTTATTATTTCAATATTCCTTAACATTTACTTAGTGGTGGTGAAATATCCCTAAAGTTCATATATTTGCATGACAAAGTATGAGGATATATGGAAACTTCTGTACCTGAACTGAAACTATTGACCGCACTTGTCGAGGGTGACTTAGAAAGCATTCTTGCCGAAATAGGTTCGCCCTCCGTTGATTTGATGAATGCTGAGGAGCTAATCGAATTGTATTTCTCTATAAAGGAAAGACTGAGAGAACTCGGGGTCAAGCCTTCTAAAATCAAAGACCCGCCAGAAAAGATATACATCACCAGAGACTTTCGCATCTTTATCCGGGAACGAGGCGGGAAAGAACTGATACTCAGTCCTCTAGTGAAAACCGTTTTTATCTTTTTCCTAAAACACCCTGAGGGTGTTGCCCTGAAAGAACTACCTTCTTTCGAAGGGGAGATGTATAGGATATACAGCCGAATAACCGGAAGGACAAATGTCAATTCTATAAGGAAAAGTGTCTCGAGACTCACTGATATTGAAGATAACTCGATTCACGAAAAGTGCTCGAGGCTAAAAGAGCGGCTGGCGATGTATTTCAATGAAAAAAACCTCGACTATTACATCGTCAAGGGTCGTTACGGACACGGAAGAGGCATCTCCCTCGACCGCGAATATGTCGTCTGGGAATAGTCTATTTGAATAAATCGTGGGCTCCGAGCATCATCGAAGGATCAAGAGCCTCGTCGAGCTTCTCCTTTGTCATAAGTCCCTTTTCAAGGACGATATCATAGACGGATCCACCGGTCTCAAGCGCCTCTTTGGCGACCTTTGTGCTTGCCTTGTAACCAATATAAGGGTTCAGAGCGGTAACGATGCCGATACTGTTCTTTACCATCGAGTAACAATGCTCCTTATTAACAGTGATACCGACAACGCACTTGTCGCGAAGCGTGTTGATAGCATTATTGAGCCAAGTGATGCTCTCGAGAATAGACTCCGCGATAACCGGCTCCATGACATTGAGCTGGAGCTGACCGGCCTCGGCAGCCATTGTGACGGCGAAATCGTTGCCAATCACCTTAAAGCAGACCTGATTAGTCACCTCAGGGATAACCGGATTTACCTTTCCAGGCATTATCGAAGAACCTGGCGCCATTGGAGGAAGATTAATCTCATGCAGACCACAGCGGGGACCAGAAGCGAGAAGCCTGAGGTCGTTACATATCTTGGAGAGCTTGACAGCGAGACGCTTTAGTGCCGCTGAATAGCTCACATAAGCACCTGTATCGGGGGTCGCCTCAACAAGATCCGAGGCTTTAACGAGAGCATCCCCAGAGAACTCTGACATCTTTTTCGTACATAGTTCGGCAAATCCCGGAACGGCGTTAAGGCCCGTACCGATAGCAGTGCCGCCCATGTTGATTTCTTTGAGAAGAACCACATTCCTTTCGAGGTTTGCAATCTCTTCTTCGAGATTGTCTGCGAACGCTATAAATTCCTGGCCGCAGGTCATAGGGACCGCATCCTGAAGCTGCGTACGCCCCATTTTGATTATATCCTTGAACTCTTCTCCCTTGGCGCGGAAGGCATCGATAAGGTCATTCAGGCTCTTTACGAGAATCTTGTTCATCCTCACGAATGTATAGCGGAATGCGGTCGGATAGGCATCATTTGTTGATTGCGCGCAATTGACATGGTCGTTGGGAGAGCAGAATTGGTACTCGCCCTTCTTATGGCCCATAATCTCAAGAGCACGATTGGCGATAACCTCGTTCGCATTCATATTTACGGAGGTTCCGGCACCTCCCTGCATCATATCTACAGGGAACTGGTCATGCAGCTTCCCAGCAACAATTTCCTTGCATGCCTTCACTATCGCATCCGCAATATCCTTGTCGAGGACCCCCAACTCGGCATTTGCCGCTGCAGCCGCCATCTTGACATATGCAATTGAAATCACGTATTCAGGATAGTCGCACATCCTAGTGTTGGATATTCTGTAATTATCGAGTGCTCGCTGGGTCTGAACCCCATAATATGCATCTTCAGGAACCTGGAGCTCACCGAGAAGGTCGCTTTCGACCCTGTATTTGATATCAGACATGACTATTTAGTTATAATATGACGCAAATATAGTCATTTGTTGGAAAATAATGTTTATTTTTGCTTTAAACCAGCTAGACAATATAAAATGGAAAATACCCATGTCGTAATAATGGCCGGAGGGATTGGTAGCAGGCTCTGGCCCCTCAGCACTCCCGAAATGCCTAAGCAGTTCATAGATATCCTCGGAGTAGGAAGGACACTTATCCAGCTTACCGTGGACCGTTTCCTACCTGTCTGCAAAGCCGACCATTTCTGGGTTGTCACTTCTGAAAAGTATGTCGACACCGTCAAAGAGCAGATACCGGAAATTCCTGATCAGCAGATACTTGCAGAGCCTGTTGCTAGGAATACCGCCCCTTGCATTGCCTACGCCTGCTGGAAGATAGCGAAGAAATATCCCGGAGCCAACATAGTTGTCACTCCAGCTGATGCCCTGGTGCTGAAAACCGACCTTTTCGCGGAGACGATAACGAAAGCCCTTTCATATACATATAATTCAGATGCGATTGTGACCGTAGGAATCGCTCCTTCACGTCCGGAGACCGGATATGGATATATATATGCTCCAGAAGCGGTCAGTGGTTCGGTTGCAAAGGTCTCCGAATTCAAGGAAAAACCAGACCTTGCTACTGCTGAGATCTATCTCAAGGATGGTCATTACTTCTGGAACGCCGGCATTTTCGTGTGGAACGCAGCGACTATAATGAGAGAAATGCGCACCTATGCTCCCCAGATTGCCGGAGTTATGGACCTCCTCTCCCCCTCTTTCTATACCGCTAACGAGGCATCCGAACTCAAGAGACTCTTCCCTACCTGCGACAAGATTTCCATCGACTACGCGGTCATGGAAAAGTCCAAAAATATTCATGTCATAGCCGAGAATCTTGGTTGGAGCGACCTTGGAAGTTGGGGAGCAATCAAGGCCCATATCCCCAAAGATAGCGATGGCAATTCAGTTGTTGGAGAAGATGTCCGCCTTTTTGGCTGCAAAGACTGTATGGTCCATGCGGCATCATTTAAGACTGTTATTGCGGAAGGTCTTGAAGGATATATAGTTGCTGAGTCCGGAGACCGGCTTGTAATTTGTCGGTTGAAAGAGGAGCAGCATATCAAGGAATATTCAGTTTCAACAGGAGAAACACGCTAAGGAATAATGAAATAATAACCTGCATCACTTTCCCTGCCGTCGCCCTTTGGGCGACCCCTCCCTAAAGGGCCCCTCCCTCTTATGATGCCGAGGGTGGTACAGGCGATGAAAGTGATGCAGGTTATTATTTCACCACCACTAAGTATCTCTTACCCATAACTATTTATAAGTATTGCATTCTTTATTAGTTTTTTCTACTTTTGTCGAAGTAGTGTAATTCTGTAGTATAATTCTAATGAAGAAGTTTCTCCTTCTCATTATCTTCATGCTCCCTTTGTCAGGGACAGCATGGGCCCAAATATGCAGCCTCTCCGGTCGTGTTACAGATTCGGAAGGAGTCGCTGTAGAACTGGCTATAGTCTCCCTCAACAAGTCTATATGGGTAACGACGGACAGGCAGGGTAACTTTGAATTTTCCAACCTAAAAAAAGGAAAATACGAGTATCAAGTTTCATTTGTTGGCTATAAGGATCTCGTAGGAACCGTAGATATTGCCGGCCCCACAACACTCAATTTGAAACTTCAAGTACTAAGTCTCGAATTGAATTCTGTGACAGTTACGGCTGAGCGTGACGATATGGGATCCAAATCCGTAATTAACGAAGAGGCCATTCGGCACCTCCAGCCCAAGAGCGTCAGCGATCTTCTGCAGCTTGTACCGGGTAATCTTGCCAAGAATCCAAATCTGAACGAACTTTCCCAAGCAACTGTCAGGGAGATAGAGCCGAGTTCAGGAGCTTCTCTTGGCACATCAGTTATCGTCGATGGCACTCCGCTGAGCAATGATGCCAATCTCCAGGCAATTGCTTCAACACGTTACGGATCATCTTCCAGCATACAGACCGACGGAATGAGCGACCAAACTACTGCTGGAGGAGGAGTTGACCTTCGTACCGTAAGCGCCGGCGTAGTCGAATCCATGGAAGTCATCAGCGGTATCCCTTCCGCTGAGTATGGTAACCTGACATCTGGTGTGGTAATTGTCAAAACAAAGGCAGGACGCACCCCATGGGAGTTTAAGGCACAAGCAGATCCAAATTCCAAGCTTGCGTATATAGGTAAAGGATTCGCCCTTAAAAACGGTGGCTCCATTAATATAGGTGGAGACTGGAGTCAGAGTTACAGCGATCCTCGCCGCCGCTATCTCGGCTACGACCGTCTCACCTTTGCCGGAGGTTATTCCAAAGTTTGGAATAGGGCCAGCCTCAACTTGAAAGGCTCAATCTATTCCAATGTCAACAATCGCAAGACAGACCCTCAGCTGGAGGAGTTGGAAATAAACTTCACCAACAAGAATCTCGGAGCCCGCCTTTCTGCAAACGGAAACATCAAGCCGCAAACGAATTTTCTTACATCTATCGATTATAATCTTTCCGCCCAGGTTTCCCGTACTGAGGATATTCACATCAGCAAAGTTTGGAGTCCGGACGGTGCCGTTACCGATGTCCGTGAGAGCGGTATTCATGAGGCTTACCAGAAAATCCGCCCCTACTTCTCAGAGTACCGTCTCCATGGTATTCCCATCAACATTTTCGGACAAGTCGTCGCCGGGAAATATTTCCAGATTGGGGAAAAGGACTACAACAAGATCAGATTGGGAGTAGAATATACATTAGATGCTAACCGCGGTCAAGGTCTGACCTATGACATCGAAACACCTCCTCAGGCAGCATCTTCTCATACCTTAAGACCTCGCGCATATAAGGATATCCCGGCCCTTAATACAGCCTCGATTTTTCTTACCGACAAGGGTAGTTTTACTCTCGGAGGCCCTGTGCTCAAGTCTGAAGTAGGAGTGAGAGCATCCAATCTGTTCCTGAATGCTGAAAAGAGCGGTGGCAATAAGGGATACTTTGTCGTGGAGCCGAGATTGAACCTCTCACTCAGCGTTCTTAACAGATCGAACAACCGTTTCTTCGACGATCTGGCAATCAATGGCGGATTCGGTATCTCCAACAAGATGCCAACCCTGCTGTATCTGTATCCAGAACCGACATATTACGACTTTATCTGCCTTAACCGCTATAATGAGAGCTCAGGAAGCGGCCTCGCAGTCATCAATACCCAGATAGTAAATGATACCTATAATCCTGATCTTAAACCCGCCAATGCGGTGAAGAAAGAGATCGGTATCAGTTGGAATGCAAAGGGGATAAGCGGTTTTGCCACATTCTTCCATGAGACGCATTCTCATGAGTTCGGTTACAATGGACAGCTTTATTGGAGCAAGTTCTCACAGTATATTATTCCTGACGGCTCATCTGATCTGGCTTTGGAAGGAAACAACGTGACATACATGCTGGACGGCACTCGCCAAACCGCAGCGACGGTGGACAAAATGGAGTTTGCCAGCTGGAGCAGGCCTTCCAACAATTCAAGAAGAATCAAGTACGGAATTGAATACGGCTTGGATCTTGGCACAATAAAAGCTATCAAGACCTCTGTAAATATCAATGGAGCATGGTTCCATATTGAAAGAACCAGAGAGACCGAGAGCACCTCTTTCCGCAGCAAGTTGGATCAATATGCATACGTCCTTCCCGCCGGTAGCGGCAGCATTCAGGACCGCGTCAATACGAGCTTCCGCTTCATTACTCATATACCTGAACTCAGGCTGATCTTCACAACCACCCTGCAAGTAGTCTGGTATGAGTCATCATGCTCGGTATACCTGGATGAAAACGGTAATACAAGAGCATATGACTTTACCTATCAAGGTAAAGATTATCTGGCTGTCGAGCCTCTCGGCTATTATGATACAGACGGCAAATATACTGCCTGGAACGCTGCAACCATGAACTCTGACCCATCACTTAACTTTATGATAGACCGCTACTACACCTATAGTTTCCTGCCGGATGTAATTGAGCCATGGGCTCTTTTGAATATCAGACTGACCAAAGAAATCGGCTCCCGCACGCAGTTATCTTTCACTGCAAACAATGTCACCAATACGAGCCGTTATCACACGAACAAGAATACAAATTCCATATCACAGCTCTATCCAAACATGTATTTTGGTGCTGAATTGAAGATTAACTTATAAATATTATTATGAAAAGGTTTTTTATCGTTTTGAGCATTGCGGCTGCAGCAGCCGTATTTGCAACATCTTGCAATCACGATGATACTGCAAAGAAATTCAATCTTACTGTTAACATTACCCTTCCTGAAGGAGTAGAAGTAAGCGATATAGTAGCAGAAGCGACCAAGGGCAACAATACAACTGCTCTTGAAGTAACGGCAACTGATAAAGCTGTCAGCGCAGCTGCAACTCTTCCTCAGGGAGATTACAAAATCGCAGTTAACGGAAAGATTTCTTCTGCAAAGAGCGCTGTCGGCGCAGCCGATGTTTCCCTCTATGCAGATCAGGAAGTAACTGTGGCACTGGCAGTTGTATCAGCCTCCCCTATCATTATCAAGGCTGTTCAGTACACTCCTGGAAAGCAGGCTTATATCCAGCCTCTTAGCGACACTTGGATCGAGCTTGTCAACAACTCAGACGAAGTTCAGTACCTTGACCAGATCATCCTCATCGGAGGCATGGGTCGTCAGACCAAGCCCAACGCATGGCAGGCAAATGGTTTCGAGAACCTCTATGGCGGAGTTACCCAGAGTCCTGTATATGCATTCCCCGGAACAGGCAAGGACTACCCGCTTCAGCCAGGTGCAAGTGTAGTTATCGCCAACGCTCCTATCAACCATACAGCACAGGGTGACGGTTTCGAGAACTGCGCAGACCTTTCAAAGGCAGACTGGGAGTTCTATGCCGCCTACAATGCAAAGGACACCGATTATGAGGGTGTTCCCAATATGGAACTTGTCCACGCTCCCTTCACCAGCCAACTTAACTGGGGGCAGAACTTCTTCGGATGGGCCGGAGCCATCATCAAACTCCCCGAAGGAACAACTCCTTCACAGTATGCTGCTGATCCTGAGCATCTCATGACCACTCCTGGCACAACATCTACCTATCAGTATCTGATGTTCGACAGCGAACTCGTTCTTGATGCAATCGACGTTTGGGAGTCTGGAGCAGAAGAGCACTACCCTACCTTCCTTCCTATTGACGATGCTGAAGGCATTCTTGGTCCTGCCGCATGGAGCGGACTTGCAGTCCGTCGTAAGGTCACAAAGATCGAAAACGGCCGCGCTTATTACAAAGACACCAACAAGTCTTCAGCAGACTTCGTAGTTGAAAAAGTCGTTCCTGGAGCAGTTCCCACACAGGTTGATGCTGACTAAGTTTCATAAGATTTGCGCTATGCTTCTCTTGCCGCTGCTCCTCGCTCCGGCAAGAGAAGCCTTTGCCCAAGTCTGGCATCATGATAGGGATAACGGAATAAAGAACGTTCAAAGTGAAAGTTCCTCCCCGCTATCACTCAAATATAATCCTACGGATGCTTGGAATGCGGCAACCGCGTCATGGAATTACTCAAAAGGGGATTTTCACAGGTCGGACAGCCCTGCCGGGAAAAATGAGCTTGACCTTTCTGTAGAAGAGATCGGCACACTGGGACGTTTCCGAACAGGCGGGAGTCTCAGATATCGTAACACCCGTGACATTGACCGCAACTGGAGTTCTCTTATCGGTAATGATCCGGACAATCCGTACGTCATCTGCGACACTCTGGCGGATAATTCCAATACTGAGCGCTTTGATATTGACGGTATCGTCGCCTGGATTATTTCAGACAGCTGGACTGTAGCTGGAAAGATTGGGCTTACAACCGCGACGCTGACCGACACCAAAGACCCTCGTCCCAAGAATGACATATCAAGGATCCCCATCATTCTAGGACTCGAGCATGGCTTATCAGGCGGTTGGAGGATCGGAGTTTACGGCGGAGCCGAAATGTTCTTCTCCAAGTTCACCAATTATCTCGAGTACGGTCAGAAGACCTACCGCTACTACAAGATGAAGGGCATGGGTGATTACTTCGCTTTCAGCTCTTCAGAGAGTTCGAGCGCCCCTCGTGAATACTCGGGATTCACATACTCCGCCGGTGCAAACACCGGTTTGGTCAAAGACCATCTCGAGATGTTCACTGAAGTTGGATATTCCGGAGGATACGAAAACGCCAGGGATGGAGGTTCAGCTCATGAATGGAAGGCCGGCGACTATAGTTTCAACCGCATTTCCTTCCTCCACAGACTCGATCTCAAGGGGGACCTTCGCCAGAGCATCAGACTTAACGCCGAGATAAAACTCGCTCAAGGCTTCTGGTACGACCAGAAAGTGAGAATTGACACCGAGCACGGTAATATTTCCTACTATGAGATAATGAGCCGGTACAAGAACAATGACGCAATGAGATTAGCCGCCACCGCTCTTTACCGGATAGGAAAGGATAAGTCTTGGAATGCTGGCGTCGGCGTTAATTTCAACTCCGAAAATATCACCCATTACGCCGATGGTGACCCTTGCAATCAATCTTGGTCATATCTGGGAATTAATGCTGACGGTTGGAAAACCTTCAATATTGGCAGTAATCTCCTGGACCTTTCCGGGGGAGCAGGGTATATTCTCCCACTCGGAGAACCTGTCTACTCGACAGGCAATACAGCCCCTGCGAAGGATGATATAACAAGGAGATTTGTAGATCCCACCTTTGCATATGAAACTTCCGGTAAATTATCTGCATTTCTACGCGCAGACTGGCTTTTTGCTCCAATAAAGAGGCTTCGTCCCGGATTGTTCATAAAAGGGACCATACTTAAACAAATGGGTTCTGCCCCGCAGTATCCTTCGCTTGAAGGCACTTCGTTCTGCAGCCTGTCTGCAGGCGCAGTACTTACTTTCTAAGGAACGATGAAAAAATTAACTGCATCACTTTCATCGCCTGTGGCCACCCTC